>Ga0209475_10000209_pt1 | contig 164456 bp, 159 predicted proteins | sample tdDd471_FD_187128 | JGI IMG/M metagenome (GOLD analysis project Ga0209475, IMG submission 187128) | Marine sediment microbial communities from the Atlantic coast under amendment with organic carbon and nitrate - tdDd47.1 (SPAdes)... | ecosystem: Environmental > Aquatic > Marine > Coastal >... | reverse complement strand
ATATGCGGCTGTATCACGGCCCATTCTTCATCTGATAAATCAAAACGCATGATGTAAGTCCTCCTGAGGAGGATCGAATCACGCTTTGCTTTAAGAATTCAATAACTTGAATTGGGTTCACACCCTAGTATTGTGTCCCCTTTTTCCCTATTAGATGCTACGGCATGCCTGCATTATTTTTTGCAGGCTCACAGACTAATTCAACACCACTGACCATTGCTGTTTTAGTGACTTTATCACGAGCGTAACAATACGTGGCCTTTGCTGTTCCATCTTTTTTAGTAACGATCATCCAAAGTCCTCTCTCTACTCCTGTATCGGCAATATATGTATGAGCAAAGTTATCGGTTAAAATAACAGTGTGGCCATTACCCCCATTGCCAACAGCCAACCCCTCAGCCACCACCGGCCAGGGCGATATAAATACTACTGCAACAAAAGCTACAAACAGTGAATCTTGAACTTTCATTCACCCCTCCCAAAAAAACTACCTATAGGGGCTATATGATACCACACATCTACTATTAGTAAACACTGTCTCTGCATACGTGGTCCACTACCTATTACGAAAAGCTCAGAAAACAAGAAATTTTAGAATCCCTCAAAATGGATCTACTAACCATCCACAAAAAAGGGCCTCCCTACGGAGGCCCTTTTGCATGTTTGAGTACCGCTTCGTTTAGAAGCGCAGCGCCTGGGCGCGCATCACTTGCGGCAGGGCGCGGAGTTCGTCGAGCACGTTGTCGTCGACGGTTTGGTCGACTTCGACCAGCGCCAGGGCTTCGCCGCCTTCTTCGGCTCTCCCTAAGTTGAAGGTCGCGACGTTGATGCCGGCGTTGCCGAGCACGGTGCCGAGGCCGCCGATGAAGCCGGGCTTGTCGTGGTTGGTGCAGAACAACATGTGCTCGCCCAACTTGGCATCCATGGAGATGCCTTTGATGTCGACGATGCGCGGCTCTTTACCCGCGAACAGCGTGCCTTTGACGCAGCGCGTTTGCGATTCCGTGGTCACCGTGACGGTGATCAGGGTTTGGTATTCGGTCGGGCGTTCGTGGGTGATTTCGGTGATGTCGATATCACGCTCTTTGGCGATGGCGGGGGCGGAAACCATGTTCACGCCTTCCAGCATCGGGCTGAGCAGGCCTTGCAAGATCACGGCGGTGATCGGCTTGGTGTTGAGCTCCGCCGCGTGGCCTTCGAATTCGATGCTCACCGCTTGAATACCGGACATGGTCACTTGACCGGCGAAGCTGCCCAGTTGTTCGGCGAGCTTCATGTACGGCGCCAGCTTCGGTGCGTCTTCGGCCGAAACGCTCGGCATGTTGAGCGCGTTGGTGACCGCGCCGGTGAGCAGGTAATCGGCGATTTGCTCGGCGATTTGCACCGCGACGTTGACTTGCGCTTCGGTGGTGGATGCGCCCAAATGCGGCGTGCAGATGACGTCTTCGCGACCGAACAGGGCGTTGTCCTTGGCGGGTTCTTCTTCGAACACGTCCAACGCCGCACCGGCGACTTTGCCGCTTTCCAGGGCTTCCAACAAATCGGCTTCAACAACCAAGCCGCCGCGTGCGCAGTTCACGATGCGCACGCCGTCTTTCATTTTGGCGAAGGCGTCTTTGTTGACGATGCCACGCGTGCTGTCGGTCATCGGGGTGTGCAAGGAAATGAAGTCGGCACGGGCGAACATTTCGTCCAGCTCGACCTTTTCCACGCCGATGTCTTTGGCGCGTTCGGGCGACAGGTACGGATCGTACGCGGCGACCTTCATCTTCAAGCCGATGGCGCGGTCCGCAACCACGGAACCGATGTTGCCCGCACCGATCAGACCCAAAGTCTTGCCCATGACTTCCACGCCCATGAAGCGGGATTTTTCCCACTTGCCGGCGTGGGTGGAGGCATTGGCCGCCGGGATTTGACGCGCGGTGGCCATCATCAAGGTGATCGCGTGTTCGGCGGTGGTGATGGCGTTGCCGTACGGCGTGTTCATCACCACGATGCCTTTGGCCGTCGCGGCAGGCTTATCGATGTTGTCGGTGCCGATACCGGCGCGGCCGATGACTTTCAGATTGTCGGCGGCGGCGATGATGTCCGCCGTCGCTTTGGTGGCGGAACGGATCGCCAAGCCATCGTATTCGCCGATGCAGGCTTTCAGCTCGTCGGGCGTCATGCCCGGTTTGTAATCGACTTCAACGCCGCGCTCTTTGAAGATTTCTTCGGCGCGCGGGCTCATCTTATCGGAAATGAGAACCTTAACCATGGGGTCAGTCCTTTTCATCAATAGGGAATTTGGAGAGGTGGCTTAAAGGCCAGCTTTGATTTCAGCGAACGCCCAGTCGAGCCACGGCAGCAGCGCGTCCATATCAGACGTCTCAACCGTTGCACCGGCCCAGATGCGCAAGCCCGCCGGGGCATCGCGATAGCCGCCGATGTCGTAAGCGACACCTTCACCATCGAGCATCTTGACCAGCTTTTTCAGCTCGCCCGCCTGCACATCGGCATCCAAGGCGGTGAACGCCGGGTCTTTGACTTTCAGGCAAACGGACGTGTTGGAGCGGATGGCCTTGTCTTCGGCCAAGAACGCGGCCCAGTCGGATTTTTCGACCCACGCTTCGATGGCGGCCAAGTTGGCGTTGGAACGCGCTTTGAGGCCTTCGAGCCCGCCGACGCTTTCGGCCCATTTCAGACCATCCAGCGCGTCTTCGACCGCGATCATCGACGGCGTGTTGATGGTTTCGCCTTTAAAGATGCCATCGATCAACTTGCCGCCTTTGGTCATGCGGAAGATTTTCGGCAGCGGCCACGCGGGCGTGTAGCTTTCCAGACGCTCAACCGCGCGCGGGCTCAAAATCAGCATGCCGTGCGCGGCTTCACCGCCCATGACTTTTTGCCAAGAATACGTCACAACGTCGAGCTTGTCCCACGGCAGGTCCATGGCGAACGCGGCTGAGGTGCTGTCGGCGAACGTCAGGCCTTCGCGGTCATCGGGGATCCAATCGCCGTTTGGCGCTTTGACGCCGGACGTGGTGCCGTTCCAGGTGAAGATCACGTCGCGGGAAAAATCGACCGTGCCCAGATCGGGAAGCGTGCCGTATTCGGCGGTGGTGACTTTGACGTCGTCGAGCTTCAACTGCTTGGTGACGTCCGTCGCCCAGCCTGCGCCAAAGCTTTCCCAGACCAACAGCTCCACACCGCGTGCGCCGAGCATCGACCACATGGCCATCTCAACCGCTCCGGTATCCGATGCGGGCACGATGCCGATTTTATAATCGTCGGGCACGCCCAAAATAGCGCGGGTGCGATCGATGGCCTCGGCGAGCTTCTTCTTGCCCGGGCCCGAACGGTGCGAACGACCGGTCAAGGCATCGGAAAGAGCGTCCACGGTCCAGCCGGGACGTTTGGCGCAAGGGCCGGAGGAAAAATTGGGGTTTGCCGGACGGGTGCCCGGTTGTGGCGTGTTGGTCATAAAAAAACTCCCTTCTCAACACAGTGACGAAGGAAGCTTCAAAAAACCAAACTGAGCGGAAATTCAGAGATTTCACGCGCAAATCGATCTTAAAAAGTATGCCCTTCGCCTGACGGCAGAAGGGTCGCGACCCGTTGGGAGGTCGTGGCCCACAGTCCCTATACCCGATTCTTGCTGCGGCGCACAAGAAGATTCACGTTTTTTGTTGGTAAATACATTTCGGCTATCATGGCCCCATGACTTACGGGTTTTGGGCCGACGTTCTGGGCGTGCTGCACGCCGCCATCGTTTTGTTCGTGGTGGGCGGACAGGCCTTGATTATGGTCGGATGGTGGCGGAAATGGGCCTGGACGCGTAACGTTTGGTTTCGCCGCACGCACTTGGGGCTCATTCTCATCATCATGATCATCGCCGCATTGGGCGAATGGTGTCCGCTGACGGTATGGGAATCAGACCTGCGTCAATTGGCGGGCCAGCAGGGCTACACCCAGGGCATGATCGCCACATGGCTGGAACGGCTGCTCTATTACCAAGCGCCGCTGTGGGTGTTTGCCGTCGCCTACGCGCTGTTCACCCTCTTGGTGATATGGAGCTACTGGCAATATCCGCCGCGACGCTAACGCCCTCTCCGCCGCTTTAACCTAAGCGAAATAATCCGGCAGAGCTTTTTGCAGTTTGGGCAGCATGACGGTGTCGAAGTGATAACGGCTTAACAGCTGATCATAGCTGAGCTTGCCCAGTTCCCCACCAAGGGCGTCTTTGAACGCCTGAAAGTGTTCGGGGTCGCGCCTGATGAGGGCGCGGGCTTCGTCCTGAACCTGGCTGGTGTGTTCCGACGCCATCACAAAATGACTATCAAAAATGCTGTCGAAGCGTTGGTATTCGGTGTCCAAGGCTCCACCGACCAGCGGTGCATATTCTGCGCGAAGGTCTTGATACTCCGCAAATAACGCTTCCACCTTTTTGATCGCATCGGCGACTTTTTCGCTCAAGGCCTCAAACCCGGGGGCCTTACCGTTCAGCACAGCTTCAAGAAATTTGCTTTGAGGGTGGCTGACAGCTTCGCCCTTGCCCCATCCTTTGACTCGGTAGGTTCCGTCTGGCGAACGCGAGATATCAACCATATCGATGATCGGCACGCCCATGTCCGCAAAAAGCCGCCGCATCTGCTCTAGCACCAACCCCATGTCTTCGCCATTGGCGCTGGATTTGCGCGCGTATTCCTGCATCGCCTCATGCTGGGCGGCGCGCTCATTTTCCTTGAGAAGGAAATCCGCACCCCGGTGATCGATCAGCGTGGCAAAAACAGCCGGTAAGGCGTCTTTCGGGACAGGTTCCAGGTGCTGCGCGAATTGCGCCCCGCCCCGACCTTCAAACGCTTTTGCAGGGCTTGTCGTGCTCACCGTTTGCATAGGCATCGTTGCTTGATCAATGGCTGTGCTCATAACCGGCTTCCTCCCGAACAGTTTCATACTGCCAAGCAAGAAGTATTCCACTTGCGAGAACGACAACCCCCTTATTCAACAATGAGTTGGGCGCGCATATAACCTGGGCGAGGCGATACATCTTGCCGCTAAGGGGAAGATATTGCCGATCACCTTCAATCGGCAAAAACGTCGATGCCGATGCTGGTGAGCAGCAGGTGCTGCTGCCCGGCCGAGACTTGCATGCCCTGATAGGAGCGCACGGCGGTCAGATCAAATCCGTCCAGACGTGAGCCACGCAGATCGGTTCCCGACAGATCGCAGTCCTTAAAATCGACGCCGTACAAATTGCACGCCGTTATTTCCGCACCAACCAAAATCGCAGAGGACAAATCCGCATCGCTGAGATCGCAGTCTTTGATCACGCAGGACGACAAGTCGGCTTCTTTGAAGTTTGCGTCCATCAAGCTGCAGGCGTTAAAGGTCGCCACATTGCGTTTGAGCTTTCCAAAGTCGCGCGAAAAGTTGGATTTCTCAATCTGGAAGCCCACCATCTTGCAATCCGAAAACTCGACATCGAACGCATGACAGCCAAACAGCCCGCCGACCGACAGGTCGCACGACACAAAGCGCGTACCTTCCAGTTCGCAAAACCGAAAAGTGCTGCCCTCGGCGGTTTCGGCGTTGAAGAAATGGCAGTTTTCGAACACCGCTTCGCGCACATCGCAGCCTTTAAAGGTGCAATTTAAAAACTGACAATCGCGCCAAACGGAACCGCGCAACGCGTCGCTCTTGATGTGAACATCGCGCACCACGCAGCGCTCAAACCCGTACTCATCATCACGCGCAAGGCTTGCGAAATCCAAAAGAGAAAGATCGATCCCTTCCACGCAGCCGTTGGCGGCTAAGGTTTCGTCGATTTCTTCGTGGGATGGGTACATCACGCTATCCAGCATTTTCACACCTATTGCAACGGCGGTTTCGGTGACGGCAATGGGTGTGGTTTGCCTTTCCACACGTCCGCACATTTTTGGCAATCTTCCTTGCCTTTGGTGATGTGCTTAAACGGTTCGGACCAGCCTTCGGACCAGATTTTACCGTTTTTGAAGGCATCGTCGAAGTATTCTTCCAGCCGCTTGCGCTTCCACGGCAGGCCTTGGTTGAGGAACTTGCAAAAGCTGGCTTCGTCTTTCAGTTCCGCTGGCACCGCCGCTTGACCGCGTGCCTTGCGCAGCTTGATACCCATGGCGAAGCCCAGCCCCAAACCGGCGGTGTCGGTGGGATTGTCCGCGCCTTCGCCCGGTTTCTTTTTGCCGATCACATTGACCCCGGCGGCAAGTACGCGCGCGGTAAAGCCCAGATACGCCACCCAGAACCCCAAAATGATGTTGCCGAGCTCTGATCGGTCAATGCAATGCCCGCACAGCCACACCGAATGTTCGCAGCCCGACGGACAGTTGGCGGTTTTGAACGTCATTGATTTGTATTGAATGCTTAAGCCCCGTTTCCACACCCACATGATCCACAGCGCGGGCATAAAGTTGGCCCGCACTTGATCGAGGTTCTTGCGGTGGCTTTCCATTTCATTGCGAAACCATTCACTGACATCGGGGCCACATTTCTTTTCAGCTTGGCGCTGATCGTCGGCCACGTCGAACCCTTGGGGGCCGTCTGCACCGCCACCGTCAAGGTCTTGGCTTAAGAAACGAACTGGGTCGTCTGCACCAACCGCAACATCCATGACGGCACGCCAATCGCCGCTATCGGCGACCTCGGCCAGCAACTCGTCAAGTGGCGGGCATTCTTGATCGTCTTTTTGCATTGTTCGTCCCCTTGCTCTGGTTCAGCACATCCCATTGCCTGTAACGCGCTCAAAACAGTGACGCCTCACAAATGTGTTCGTGAACGAAGAGAAAGGAAAAACATACGTCCAGGCAGATTGGCACTTCACATGCCCACCATTGACAACGTCATCGTTCAATACACGCGATTTTCTTGCCACCAAAACTTGGAAGAGGCTCCCATGCCAAGCTATGCCTTCACGCTGCCCTTTGGTCTAGAGGACAACAACGCCAAAATCATCCTCGCCCAGCGTCAATTGATCCAAAAGCGCGTAGCTGGCCAAAATGTTCGCGGAACAATCCCAGAGTGGGCAGGCCAGTGGGGACTGATTGGCGGCGCGCTGGAAGAAAACGAATCCGCTCAAGCAGCTTGCGTGCGGACTTTCCGCGAGCAGACGGGACTCGACCTTTCCGACAGCACCGTGACGGCAAACTTCATGCTGCAAAACCAATCTCTGATCAACCTTGAAACCGCCAGTTACACCCCGTTTAGCGTGCTGTGTGTGTTCACCACCATGGCGTCTTTGGATCTTCTAAACTCGATCCTCGCCGACACCGTCTCGACCATACAGGTCAGCGAAGGCACGCTGAAGCAGGTTGGTATTTTCGACATCAACGGCGCGCGCCAAATGCTTGGCGCCATACCGCCGCCACCGGAAAAATGGCGCCGTTATCTGATCCAAAATTACTACGGTGGCAAGCCCCCCGGTCAGCTGAACACCGAGATCGACATCTTAACCACCCGGCTCACCCGAAGTGCGGCACAAGACAACAGCTTTTTCGCCACCGCACTAAGCGACACGACCGCTGCATAAATGTACCAGCCCACATACAAAGATCACGTTTAGACCGTCAAGGAAGCGACCATGCCTAAAATTACAGGAAAGCAAGTAGCCCTCGGCGTCACAGCGGTTTTTGTGGTCGGCTTGGTGATCTGGAGATTTTTTGGACGCAGCAGCCCTTCCAGTTCGTTGTCGGAATTGGGGCGCGGCATCGACACGAGCTCGACCTCCCGCCCCCCTTCAACGGGCCTTTATAACGATTTGATCAATGATCGTGAGCCTTCACCGACCAACATTGACGTTTGGAGCAGCAGCTCACCCACGCCCGGCGGAGCGATCATGAACGGTTATGCCTTTGGCGGTTTAACCCGCGGCAATGTCACGACGCTTTCCAACCGACTCTATGGTCAAGCAAATGGCCACTGGACTTGGGAAGGCGGAGGGGCCGGTGATTCGCCCAGCGCCGGCGCAAAATTCCTGGACGGGAACCTTCAAGCTGGAGAATGCGGCTATCTCGCCAACGCGCTTTCGGTTCTCTTAACCAGTGACAACCCTTATGGTGCGGAACAAGACAACGGTTTGTTCCAAGTCGTAACCTATTCGGGAAAGTATCCAACCCGTGGCGTCGGCTCTAAAAACGGCTTTATTTCCGCCCATGCCAACACCCCCCTGAACCTAGAGCCCAATGTCTACACCACATTGGGCGTTCAGGTTCCTTTCTATTGGTGGGGCAACCACAAGGTTATGTCGTATGACGGGCGCTATTTCGACCCAACCTATGGGACTTCACAAGGCGGGCCCGGGTATTATCCTGATTTAGAGAGCATGGCGGCAGCGCAAATTTTTTCGCCTGTCGTACCTGGCGACACCCAATTTGGCGACATAGCCGTTCACAGCCTGTTTATGACGGATGATGCTGCACCGCGGGCCCTCAGAGGTGTGTACATTGTGTGTTTTGAAAACACCTCAAATCAACAGCTCTCAACCGATGCCCGAGCGTCAACCAACAGATCGATTGCAATCGGCCCCATCTGTGAATCCGGCGGCAACGCCAGCAATTCATTTAACTTCGATACATCGACGAACTACTTGGCCGGTATCGACCGTTTGACCTAAAGACCATAATACCAAGGCACAAACACGCTAAACACCGCCCAGATCAGCAAGATCAGCGGCACGCCTGCGCGGGCGAAATCGGTAAAGCGATAATGTCCCGGGGCCATCACCAACAGGTTGGTTTGATAACCGATCGGCGAGGCGAACGAACAGTTGGCGGCGAACACCACCGCGACGGCAAATGCCTCGACCGGCGCATTGATGGAGATCGCCAAGTCCACCGCGATGGGCGTAAACAGCACCGCCATGGCTTTGGAACTGATCACGTTGGTCAAGATCACCATGGTGATGAAGAAAATCGACAGCACCGCCCACGGCCCAGCACCGTCAAACATACTCATCACCGCCTCAGCCACATAGTGTGCACCGCCGGTGGCATGCATCGCTGCCCCCATCGCCAGCGCGGCGGGAATCATGGTGAGGATTTTGGTGTCCACGGCGCGAAACGCTTGGCGGATGTTGAGCACATTCAACCCGACCATCGCCGCCGCCCCGCTCAATCCGGCAATGACGATCGGCACCAACCCGGTGGCCGCTGCCGCAACGACGCCGAACAACACGGCCGCCGCACGTTTGGCATGATGATGGGCGGGCAGTTCCGCCGCCGACCATTCGATCAGCAAGACGTCTTGATTGGTGCGCAATGCCTGTACATCGGCAGGGCTGCCTTGGACCAACAACACGTCGCCCGCCTGCAGGCGGATTTCGGTCATACGCGTGCGGATCATGCGCGAACGGCGTTGCACCCCCAACACGATGCAGTGGGTTTTAAAGCGAAAGCCCACTTGCGGCAGGGTCTGGCCGATGATTCTTGAGGCAGGCGGGATCATCGCTTCGGCCAACACCCGTTCACCGCCGTGCCACGGCATGCCGTCTTCACTCGGTTCGCGCAGTTCGCTGGCGTCGATATTCGAAAATCCCCCCGCCGTCACCGGCACCGCACCCGCACTGGCGCCTTCCAAATCGGGATAGAGGCCTTCGGCGTCGCGCGACAAGGCGTCTTGAATTTCCGTGCGCGTGGCGGCAACCACCAACACGTCGCCCGCATGTGCTTGATACTCTTCGAACGGCGGTAAGATCGCTTGTTCTTCGCGCTGGACCATGCGCAGCGTCATGTTGCCAAGGGCGGGAAAAATGCCGCCGACGGCTTTTTCCCCGACCAAATGCGACGATGCCCCGACGGTCACCTGGGCGATGTATTGCTTACCGCCGGTTTTGCCATCGACTAAGCTTTCGGCCATGCCTTCGCGACGCGGCAACAGCAACGGCGCAATAACCAGCAAATACACCAAGCCCACGCCCGCCAGCACCAACCCCGGTACGGTGAAATCGAAAAATCCGAACGGTTCACGGTCGATGCCGATCAGCGCCGAATTGACCAACAAGTTCGAACCCGAACCGATCAGGGTGGTCATACCACCCAAAATCGCGGCGAAGCTCAGCGGCATCATCAGCTTGCTCGGCGCCATATCAAAGCGCTCAGCCAAGGCCTGCATGATGGGAATGAAGATCACCACCACCGGAATGTTGTTGAGAAAGCCGCTGACCAGCGTGGCGGTCAGCAGCACCGCCAAGATCGAAATCCAGCTGGCGGCACCGCAGCAACTCAAAACATAATGCGCCGCGACGTCGAGCACCCCGGTGCGCACCATGCCCTGGCCGATCACCAACAACGCCAAAACCGTGATCAACGCGGGATTGGAAAAGCCCGACAGCAACACCTCGGGCGACAGCACATTGTCGACCGTTCCGCCAGGCCCGGTGCCTTGAATGGGAAAGATATAAAAGAAAATCATCAAGACGCACAAAACGCCCAGCGACGTCACCTCGATCGCCACCTTTTCCCACGCATACAGCGCAAAGGCGGCGACGATGACGGCGAACGTCACCCACATCTGATAATCGGCTGCTGCGATAGCCGTGGCGTGCATGCCTTCCCCTTCTGGCCCCTTTTGACCCCTTCTGTCAGTCTCCCAACGCGTTTTCTTAATGTCGGCGTTCAAGGGGAAATTGACAAGGGTGAATACACACCTTTAACCGAACAGCAAACTTTCAGGATTGGGCACCGGCTGGCGGTTTTCCAGCAACATCCAGCCGCGTGCGATGCGGATCAGATACCACAGCGGCAGCACCCACAGCAAAAACATGCCTATGGCGAAAATCCACGTCAGCAGGCCGACCAAAATCAGCAGCAGTCCGCCCCAAAAAGTGCGGATCAAGAACGTGTAGTGGCTCTGCAGCCAAGACGGCGCTTCGCCGCGCGCCACATAGGCGAGGATCAAACCGATCAGCATGGGAAAGCCCGTGACAGAGGCGATGGCGTACAGCACATAGGTCAAACGCGGCATGCTCAGCGGGTGAGACAGCACATCCGACAGATCGTCAAAGCCGCTGCTTTGCGCACGCTGTGGTTTTGCGTCTTCACCTGTTGACTTGGCATCCGCCCCGGGGGGGATGATCTCGGGATCGGGCTGTCCATTGCCGACGTTCATTTCTACACCTTCGTCTGTGGAAACTTCTCCAGATATAGGCACGTTTTGTAGCTGCGCCATCCCCTGCACGATCCACCATAGGCAAAAGCGTGAACTTGAAATATCGTTGTCGCGGCGAAGCCATCGGAGGTAACACGGGTGCCCACCAAATATCGTCGTTTCTTGCAAGCCGTCTGCGGTCTGTGCGCGTTGTTGGTTGTTTCGGCCAGCGACGCCTGGGCCGAAGACATCGACATTGCCGTGTTGGCCTTTCGCGGCAAAGAGCAAGCCTTGCAAAAGTGGCAGCCAACCGCGGCGTTTTTATCCGAACGCGTCGCGGGCCATGCGTTTCACATCGTGCCCCTGACGCTGAGCGAAATGCAGCACGCGGTTCAGAGCAAGTCAGTGGATTTCATTTTGACCAACCCGGGAAACTACGTTGAGCATGAAGCCGCCCACGGCGTGGCCCGCATCGCCACCATCAGGCCCAACACCCCGCAAAACACAGATTCCCTTGGCGCGATCATTTTCACCCGTGATGTTTCCAATGGCATTGAGACGCTCAAAGATTTAAAGGGCAAGCGTTTCATGGCCATCCGTGAAAACGCTTTTGGTGGATTTCAAATGGCGTGGCGCGAAATGCAAGCGCAAGACATCAACCCGTTCGAAGACCTCGCCCAATTGATGTTCGTCGGTTTCCCCCAAGACAAAGTGGTCGAGGGTGTGCTTGCAGGTGAAGCGGACGCGGGCACGGTGCGCGCCGGTGTTTTGGAAAATCTGGCGCAAAACGGCAAGGTCAAACTATCTGAGCTGCGCATCTTAAATCCCCAAGACGAACCCGGCTTTCCATTTGCGCTGAGCACGCGGCTGTATCCCGAATGGCCGTTCGCCAAGCTTAAACACACGCCCGAAATGTTGGCGCAACAAGTGGTCATCGCACTGCTCAGCATGCCCACCAATCACACCGCCGCGATCATCGGTGATTATGCGGGTTGGACCGTACCGCTGGATTATCAGCCGGTGCACGAACTGTTCAAAGATCTGCACATCGGCCCTTACGATCTGCCCGTTGACATCAAGCTGTCCGATTTGATCGAACAGTATTGGCAATGGGGCGTGTTCGCGGGCGTGCTGTTGGGCATCGCGATTTTATGGGGTGTGCGGGTCGAACATCTGGTCGCCGAACGCACCGCCGAGCTGTCCCAAGCCAACGCCGAGTTGGAAACCCAAATCTATGAGCGCAAACGCGCCGAAGACACCGCCCGCCGCCGCCAGAACGAACTGGCCCACGTGTCGCGCGTCAACACCATGGGTGAGCTCACAGCCAGTCTGGCGCACGAGATCAACCAGCCGCTGTCGGCCATCGCCAATTACGCCACCGGCAGTGTGCGGCGCTTAAACCGCGACACCATCTCGCCCGCCGATTTGCTTGAGGTGATGTCCACCATTGCTGCGGAATCCGAGCGCGCCGCCGAAGTGATCCGCCGCGTGCGCGCGTTTGTGCGCAAGGGTGAACTGTCTTTGGAAACCCTGGACATCAACGCCATCGCGCGCGAAGCCATGGACATCACCCATGCCGAGGCCGTGCGTCAGCATATTCATCTCGATTGCGCGCTCACCGAAGACCTGCCAAACGTGCTGGCTGACAAGGTGCAGATCGAACAGGTGTTGCTCAACCTGATCGGCAACGCCATGGAAGCGCTTCAAGGGGCCGACGGCACGCAGCACCGCGTCACCATCAAAACGGACAAAGACGATCAAGGTGACATCGTCGTGGCGGTGCGCGACACCGGTGTCGGATTTTCGCAAACGGTACGCGAACAACTGTTCGAACCTTTTTATTCGACCAAACCAGATGGCATGGGCATGGGCCTGTCGATCAGCCGTTCGATCATCGAAGCCAGCGGCGGTCGCATGTGGGTAGAGGTTGACGCGGACACCGCGACCGTATTCAAATTCAGTCTGCCTGCATCACCGCCCACCAAAAAAATGGAACCGCCACATGTCTGATCAACACATGGACGACAAAACCATCTTCGTCGTCGATGACGACAAAGCGGTGCGCGATTCCTTGAGCTGGCTGATTTCGTCGGTGGGATTGCATGTGGAAACGTTCGGTTCCGCGCAAGAGTTTCTCGATGCTTATGATCCAAAACGTCCCGGCTGCTTGCTGGTGGACGTGCGCATGCCGGGCATGAGCGGGTTGGAACTGCAAAAGCAACTTGCCGAAAATCCGCACTGCCTGCCGGTGATCGTCGTCACCGGACACGGCGATGTGCAGATGGCGGTGCGCGCCATGAAAGACGGAGCGTTTGATTTCATCGAAAAGCCTTACAACGATCAAATTCTGCTCGATCTGGTGCAAAAGGCGGTGCGCGAATGCGAACGCCGACGCACCCAAGTCACCAGCCATCAAGAAATCCAAGAGCTGGTTGATTCCCTGACCCCGCGCGAACGCCAAGTCATGGACATGATCGTCGCGGGCAACACCAACAAGCAAATCGCCTACGCGCTCGACATCAGCGACAAAACCGTCGAAGCGCATCGCGCCAAGGTGATGGAAAAATTACAAGCGCCTTCGCTGGCCGACTTGATCCGCAAGTCCTTGTTAGCATCCGCATAACGCGCACCCCTAACCTGCACCCCCTAACTTGCATAAGGGTATTCCCCAATATTGCCGCCCGGCCCACTGGTGTAAGACTCTTACACCGGGGCGAAGGGCTAAATCAAAAATAACAATGCCTTCGCTCCCCCCCGCAACGCCAAATTAAGGGAGGGCTAAATGCGTCTACTGGGAATCATCTGTTCATCCATCGTGGCCGTCATGTTGATGGTCGGCAATGTCGCCACCGCCGATGCGGCCGAACGCTACGGCAAGCAAAAAGTCGTTTATCACGTCAACTATCCGGGCGGCGAAGGCGACAAAGCGTACTTGGGCGCGATGCGCAACATCCAAAACCACATCAATGCCGTGGGTGCGGAAAACATGGACCTCAAGGTCGTGATCCATGGCAATGGCATCGGTCTTTTGCAATCGGCTAAAGGTGCCGGCAAGGTGCAAACCGCGGTCGCCAACCTGCGCGCGCAAAACACCAGCTTCCAGGTCTGCGCCAACACACTCAGGGGCAAAAAAATCGGCCTCGATCAGCTTTATGAAGTGTTCGATGAAGATGTCGTGCCGTCCGGCGTCGCGGAACTCACGCACCTGCAACAACAAGGCTACACCTACATCAAGCCTTAAACGAACTTAGCGTCTTTTGTCGGAGAGACGCTTGAGGCCAGCCCCCCCATCGTACCCCCACTCGTATGGTGGGGCTGGTCCTCTCTCTCGACACTTCGTTTTGAGACGGAACGGAATTTATGAAAACCAAAACACAGATGTGCCCCAATATGTACCGACGCGATTTTTTGAAAACCGCCGGTGTCTATACCGGGGCCTGCACCTTGGCGACCCTGCCCTTGTCGGCCAACGCCACACCGCAAAGCGTGCAAGCCGAGATCGATATTCTGGCTGAAGGAAAAACGCTCAAAGACGATGACCGGGTCGCGTTAACCTTGCCTGAAATTGCCGAGAACGGCGGCACGGTTCCCCTCACGGTGAACATCAATAGCCCCATGTCGAGCGAAGATCACATCAAAGCCGTTCACGTTTACGCCGATGGCAATCCGTTGCCGGAAATCGCGAGCTATTACCTCGGCCCGTTCAACGGCAAGGCCGAGCTGTCATTGCGCATTCGTTTGTCGAAAACACAAAACGTGGTGGCGGTGGCCGAAACCAGCACCGGCGAAGTTTGGGTCGGACGCAAACCCGTGAAAGTAACCCTGGGCGGTTGCGGAGGTTAAGAAAAACATCATGGCGACAAAAAACATCAAGCCCCGCGTACGGGTGCCGAAAAAACTCACCAAAGGTCAAGTGTTCGAGGTCAAGACCTTGGTCTCGCATCGCATGGAAACGGGCTTGCGCAAAGACAAAGAAACCGGCGCGACCATCCCACGCGACATCATCCGCGCGATGAGCGTGACCTACAATGGCCGCCAAGTGATGTATTCCATCTGGCACACGGCCATGTCGGCCAACCCCTACACCTCGTTCTACGTGCGCGCTGAAAACAGCGGCACCATGACCTTCACCTGGACCGACACGGCCAATCAAACCTACACCAAGGACGTCGCCATCAACGTCACCGGTTGATTACGCCTTTTTATCGATTATCTTCTTTGCAAAAGGAAGGCCTGCACTGTTGTGGTCCAACAGTTCGGCGGCGATGTCGAGTGACGATGTGTTCAAAACGTTGTCGATATATTTTTGAACCACTTTCGAGGCAGAAGCATACGTACCGCGCGCAGTTGTATCGCTGACGTCCTTAAGCGTTTGAGCCCCATTTTTACGGGGTGCTATTTTCGCTTTTTCAATTTGCATCAACATATGAAGCAAACCTGCTGCGTGTAGCTCTTCTTTTCTTCTGTCCTCGTTCTCAAAGTACGCTGTTTCCGCCTTTAACTTTCTAAGCGTCGCGTTCTTTTCCAACTCGTTTTGCGCAGGAGACACCTTCCAGGCCTTCTGTCTGCGCACAGAAGCATGATCGTCTGACATATCTCTAAACTCACATTCTGTGTTTCTTAAGTACCGCCTTAGCGATGCTTAAGCGGGTTTGCCTTGCGCGCGAGATCATCATTCTTGATCAATCGAGCCGCTCTGCGGTGTTCACAACAAGACAACGGGCAGCGCAATTCTATTGCACCCACACATATAAGCAGCCCCCCAAATGGGGTATTGAGATCGTCGATTTGCACAAAAATTGCCAAATTGACAAAGGCTTACAAAGAATAATTCTAACCTGAAGCGTCATCTTGCGTAAAAGACGGACTTTCGGCCATGCTCGCTAAACTCGCCCCAACCAAAGCGACCAAGTCAGACTGACCAGCGGTCCCGGTTTTTTGGTAAAGAATTTTGGTTTGCTTACGTACCGTCTGCACACTGACCCCCCGAAGCTCGGCAATGTGTGCAATCGACACGCCCTGGCTCATGCGGATGGCGATATCGGACTCCGCCATCGACAGATTGTATAATGCCGACAGTATTTCCGGCGCGATCATACGCGGCGCGCCACCTTCGCGCACAAACACCGCTGCGCACGGGGACGAAGCGCCCAGCATACCGCCGGGAGGGGCGTATCGGATCGGCGTTACGATCATCTCTAGCACCCCATCGGCCTCATCCACACGCAAAGCCCCACCGGGGGAACAGACCTCTCCTCGCGATGCTGCAGCGGCATTTTGAATCAAGGCCTTTAACTTGGTGTTGGCCTGCTTTTGCTTGGTGCTCAGAATTCGGTTTGGGGCGAACAGCTCTGAACAGGTGCGTAAAAGTTCTTCCGCTTGGGCTGTGTGGTATAAAATTTTTCCATCTTGATTGCAGACAAAAACAGCGGTCCCCATTCGGGTCAACGCTTGTTCCATACAGGCGACCCGTCCTTGCAGGTCACCAAATCGCGTGCGCAAATGCATGAATTGCTGAAGGTGGGGAATAAGCTGATTCAACTGTACAGTCGTCGCCGGACTGTATCGGCCTTGGTCCGCTCGACGCGCCCCGGCAAAATGGATATAACGCGACGTGTACGGCACAGCAAAGAAGGCACCTACGCCATGACGAATACCCAACCCAAGAGCATAATCGTTGTAGACCTTCGTCTTTAACATTTCATCATCAGGGTAAATTTCATGGCTGGCATGAAATTTAGATTGAGGCAAACCCCTCAAGCCGTTGGTCCAGACGTCGAACTGATAAAAATAGTCTATATATGCTTTGATCCCTGCTTTGCCGAAGCCCCACTCGTACATATCGAGCACTTGGTAATCAGAGTTTTGACGCTCCGATATAAATCCGAAGTCCGAATTGTAGGATGTCGCAAACCGAGACGCGAATTCCTCCAGCGCGTTCGGTTCATCAACCGCGCGATAGAGGAAATGAATCAGGTCTCCGTTGTCGATTTGCTCATACATACGCCCCCCTCTCAACCACCCGGTCAGCCCAATGACCTGATGGCGAAGCTTGCGCTGCGTATTGCGCCAAGCCATACCCGTAGAATTTACGGTGCAACTATACATTTCGCCAACAAAAGAGTTCACAGCCGAACAAGATGATCAAAACGTTGAGCATCAAGGGTGGCGATTTGTCTTATTATTGTCATTTGCGTATGACAAATGGTGCAGCTATTTTCGCAGCCTCCCCCCACCGAAGAGCACACATCCGACATGACAAAAATTGCATTTCTCGGCCTTGGCCACATGGGCAAAGGCATGGCTTTGAATTTGCTCAAAGCCGGACATGAGCTGACCGTGTGGAACCGCAGCGCGGATAAAACCACCCCTTTGACAAACGCGGGCGCACGCACCGCACCAACCCCGGCATTCGCCGTTAAAGGGGCTGAAGTCATCATCACCATTCTTGGTGATGATCGCTCTTCCGAACAGGTCTGGTTGGGTGAGGACGGCATTCTATCGGGTGACATGGTGCCCAACGCCATCGCAATCGAAAGCACCACCGTGTCGCGCAATTGGATGATCACGCTGGGTCAGCGCTGCGTCGATGCGGGTTTGCGCTTTTTGGATTGTCCCGTTACCGGTGGCCCACCGGGCGCGAATGCGGGCAGCCTCACCATGCTGGTCGGCGGCGAAGCTTCAACCTTGGCCGATGCCGCGCCAGTGCTTGAAGTTTATTCCAAGCGTATCTATCACTTCGGCCCCGTCGGTGCGGGCACCGCTTATAAACTGATCGTCAACACCATCGGCGCGGTTCAAGCCGCCGCCGTGGCCGAAGGCATCGCCGTCGCCAAACAGGCCGGTCTGCCGCTGGACATGGTCGCGGATGCGCTGGGCACCGGATCGGTCGCCAGCCCCATGACCACTTACATCGCGCCGCGCATGGCTCAAGACGATCACGACGAGGTCCGCTTTGCCGCACAGTGGCGCAGCAAAGACGCGCACTATGGTGTGGATATGGCTCACGACCTCAATTGCGCCACACCGGTTTTCAACGCCGCGACCGCCTTGTTCAAACGCGCCATGGACGAAGACTTAGGCTCGATGAACGAAAGCGTCATCGCACGCATGGTCGAAAAAGCGTAGACCACGTCTAACAGCGTTGACTTTGTCGCCAGGATTGATGCAATGCTCAATGAGCACATAATTCCGGGCGAAGGCGACATACCATGAGCACGACCATCGCGTTCGTATCGCGCATTGATGACGACGACCTGCACAAGTGGATGCGCGCGCTGAAGGCGGCCATGCCGAACCAGCGGATCGTCACCATCGATAAAATGAGCGATGACGAACGCCAACACGCCGAAGTGGCGATTGTCGCCAACCCCGACCCGGCGGAGCTGGGTCGACTGCCGAACCTGAAATGGGTGCAAAGCCTGTGGGCCGGGGTCGAGCGCATGATGAGCGAGCTTCCCGACACCGACCTTTCCATTGTTCGCATGACCGACCCGCAGCTGGCCGCAACCATGGCCGAAGCGGTATTGGCGTGGACGTTGTATCTGCATCGCGACATGCCGCGCTATCGAGAGCAGCAAGCACAACAGCTGTGGCGTCAACACGATGTTGCGTTGCCCGGTGAGCGCACGGTGTGCATCCTCGGCCTCGGTCACCTGGGCCAATGCGCAGCGGCCAAACTGATCGGCCAAGACTTTCGCGTTTGCGGCTGGCGACGAACGGCCTGCGAGATGGATGGCGTTGAAACGTTCTTCGGCGACGACGGCTTGGACGCGGTGCTGGCACAAAGCGACATACTCGTTTGCCTGTTGCCGCTGACCGATCAAACGCGCGGCCTGTTGAATGCCAAGCGACTCGCGATGCTGCCCAGCGGTGCGGCGCTGATCAATTTTGCCCGTGGGCCGATTGTCGACGATGCGGCGCTGATCGAAAGCCTCGACAACGCTCATCTACGCCACGCGGTTTTGGATGTGTTCGACATCGAACCGCTGCCCGCCGACGATCCTTATTGGTCTCACCCCAACGTCACGGTACTGCCGCACATTTCAGCGCCGACAAATCGCACCACGGCCTCCATCATCGCTGCAAAAAACATCGAAGCTTTTTTGCAAACCGGGCACATCCCTGCCGGTGTTGATCGCAACACCGGATACTAAACCTGAAGGAATAGACGCACCATGAACAAGGACCTCCCCAGTCACGCGCAAACCGTCATCGTCGGTGGCGGATCGATCGGCTGCAACACGGCTTATCATTTGATCAAGCTGGGCATGAGCGACGTGGTTGTCTTGGAACAAGGTCAGTTGACCTCTGGCACCACCTGGCATGCGGCCGGATTGATCGTCGCCGGACTTTTAAAGACCGAAGCGGAATGTGAGATTTACACCCACGGTCGCGATCTTTACGCCAACCTGGAACAAGAAACCGGCCTTTCCACGGGCTTTCGTGATGTCGGCTATTTACAGATCGCCAGTAACGAAGAGCGTGTACACGAGATGCGACGCATCGCCCCGTTTATGCGTCGTCACGGGATCGACATCCATGAAATCTCGGCCAAGGAAGCCCAAGACCTATTTCCCATTGGCGATCTCAGCGATGTTTTGTCGGCTTTTTATATTCCCGAAGACGGACGCGCGAATCCCGTCGACGTCACCATGTCGCTGGCCAAAGGCGCGCGCATGGGTGGGGCGAAAATTTTCGAAGGCGTCACCGTCACCGAGATCATGGCCAAGAACGGCACCGCCACCGGCGTGCGCATGGCCAACGGCGAAACCATCACCGCAGAGAACGTGGTGATCTGCGGCGGTATGTGGTCGCGTCAACTGGGCGCAACGGCGGGCATCAACTTGCCGCTGCAAGCCGCCGAACATTACTATCTGATCACCGAAAACATCGATGGCCTTTCACGCGATCTTCCGGTGCTTGAAGACCCGGATACCTACGCCTATTACCGCGAAGAAGTGGGCGGCTTGATGTTGGGTCTTTTTGAGCCCGTCGGCGCGACCTGGAATCTGGAGAACATTCCCGCGAATTTCGAATTTGGCGAGATTGAGCCCGACTGGGATCGCATGATCCCACATCTGGAAAAAGCATACAGCCGAGTGCCTTCGACCATCGATATCGGCGTGCGCAAGTTTTTCTGCGGACCGGAAAGCTTCACCCCCGACTTGGCACCGTTGGTTGGGCAAACGCCTGAACTGCGCAATTGTTTTGTCGCGGCGGGCATGAACTCGCTGGGCATTTTAAACGGTGCGGGCATCGGCAACGTCTTGGCCCATTGGATCGTGGACGGCCTGCCGCCTGTCGATGTGACGGACATGAACGTCAACCGCTTCACCAAATGCGAAAACACCCCCGCGTTTCGCCGCGATCGCACGCCGGAACTTTTGGGCCGCTCGTTTGGACAGCACTATCACAATGATTCCCCGACCACGGCCCGCAATGTAAAACGCTCCGTCCTTCATGACCGCCTTACAGCGGCAGGGGCGTTTTTCACCGAAAGTCACAGCTGGGAATTGACCGATTGGTTCGCGCCGAGCCCCGAACAAGCAAAAGTCGAAAGCTACAGCTGGTTCCGCCAAAACTGGTGGGACTGGCACGCCGAAGAACACAAAGCCGCACGCGAAGACGTGATCCTCATGGACATGAGCATGATGTCCAAATTCATCGTCCAAGGTCACGATGCCTGCGCATTCTTGAACCGAATAAGCTGCAACCAAATTGACGTAGAGCCCGGCACCATCGTCTACACCCAGTGGGTCAACGAACAAGGCGGCTTTGAAGCCGACCTCACCGTCACGCGTTTGGAGGCTGAGAAGTTTCTGGTCATCACAGGCGAAAACGCCCATGGGCACACCGAAATGCACATGCGCCGCCATATCCTCGCGGATGAGTTCGTGACGATTTTGGACACCACCTCGGCCACCACCCAGATCAACATCCACGGCCCCAAGGCGCGCGACTTGATGCAAAGCGTGACCTTTAGCGACATGAGCAACGAAGCGTTTCCGTTCTTCACCGCCAAAGATATCGACATCGGTTACGCCAACGTCTTGGCCATTCGCGTCACCTATGTCGGCGAACTGGGTTGGGAACTGCACATCCCCACCCTGCACGCCGTGCAGGTTTACGACCAATTGGTCGAAGCCGGACGCGCCTTCGGCTTGCGTCATGCGGGGATGCAAACGCTCAATTCGTTAAGGCTTGAAAAGGCCTACCGCGACTTCGGTGTCGATGTGGACAACACCGACAACCCGATCGAAGCCGGGCTTGGCTTTGCCGTGAAGCTGGACAAGCGAGATGGCTTTATCGGCCGCGATGCGCTGGCGGCCATCAAGGATCAAGGCATTCCAAAACGGCGCATGCTGCAATTCTTACTGCAAGACTCGGAACCGTTGCTCTATGGCATGGAACTGATTTATCTCAACAATAAAGAGGTCGGCTACATCCAGATCGGCGGTTATGGTCATACTCTGGGTGGTGCCGTCGGCATCGGCTTTGCCGAGCTGGATGAACCGCTGGCGGCGGACATGATCAAATCGGGCGATTGGGCTATCGATGTTGCCGGTGAACGCATCAAGGCGCACGCGTCGCTGAGCCCGTTGTTAGATCCGAAGATGACGCGGATCAAATGCTGACCGGTCTGGGTTGAGGAAATCCAAAGGATTCTTTTGGCTAAAACTGGAATCGCGCAGGCTTATTGTCTGATCCTTCAACATAATCTAGTCTCAGCGCTTCACATTCATTCGAACAGTGACGGGTGCGCCACACTGTTTATCTAGGGGGAGCTCTAAGACCCATGAAACGTATTCAAACCCTTGCCGCCGCTGCGGCCATCAGCCTTGCGGCAACGGCCCCGTCGTTCGCCGCCGACGCCGTTAAAATCGGCATGATCACCACCTTGTCGGGCGGCGGAGCGTCGTTGGGCATCGACATCCGCGATGGTTTTGAACTCGCGCTCAAGCAAAAGGGCGGCAAGCTGGGCGGTGTCGCGACGGAACTGAACATCGTCGATGACGCGCGCAAGGTCGAAAACGCCAAGCAAATCGCCACGCGCATGATCAAACAAGACGACGTCGATGTGATCACCGGCATCGTGTGGTCGAACCTCGCCATGGCGGTGGTGCCAAGCGTGACCCGTGCGGGCAAGATTTACATCAGCCCCAACGCCGGGCCGTCTGCGCTGGCGGGTAAGAACTGTCATGCCAACTATTTCAACGTCGCATGGCAAAATGACAACCTCCACGAAGCCATGGGCCAGTACGTCACCGACAAGGGCTTTAAGAACGTCTATTTGATGGCGCCGAACTATCCGGCGGGCAAAGACGCCTTGGCCGGTTTCAAGCGGTTCTTCAAAGGCACCATCAGCGCCGAGGTCTACACCAAACTGGGCCAAGTCGATTACGCCGCGGAAATCGCCAACCTGCGCGCCGCCAAGCCCGATGCGGTGTTCTTCTTCCTGCCCGGCGGCATGGGTGTGAACTTCGTCAAGCAATACGCCCAATCGGGGTTGAGCAAAGACGTGCCGTTGTACGGCCCGGCGTTCTCGTTCGATGAAGGCATCTTGAAAGCGGTCGGCGCGTCGGCGCTGGGCACGTTCAACACGTCGCAATATTCTCATGACCTGGACAACGCCACCAACACGGCCTTTGTCGCTGCATTTAAAGAAGCCTATGGCCGCAAGCCGTCGCTGTATGCGTCCCAAGGCTACGACGCGGCGATGCTGCTTGATGGCGCCATCGCCAAAGTCGGTGGCAACGTCAAGGACACCGACAAGTTCCGCGCTGCACTGAAAGCGGCGGACTTCAGTTCCGTGCGCGGTGCGTTCAAGTTCGGCCCCAACAACCACCCGGTTCAAGACATCTATGTCCGCGAAGTGGTCAAGGACGGTGAAGGCGTCACCAACAAACTGGTGAGCAAGGTCTTCACCGGCCACAGCGACGCTTACGCCGCCGATTGCAAGATGTAATCGGGCGTCTATCCTTGGGCCGGGGTGGGTTGTGTACCTTCTCCGGCCCATTTTTATGAAGACACCAATATTATGACGCTGGTTCTTTTTCTCGAACAAACGCTTAACGGTCTACAGCAAGGTGTGATGCTGTTTCTGATGGCCGCTGGGCTGACCTTGGTGTTCGGGATCATGCATTTGATCAATTTGGCGCACGGATCGTTGTACATGGTCGGCGCTTACGTCACCGCGAGCGTGACCATGGCCAGCGGCAACTTCGCCGTCGGTGTGGTGGCGGGCATGGCGGCGGCGGGCGTTGTCGGCATGGCGGTGGAATTGCTGGCTTTGCGACGGCTGTATGCGCGCGATCACCTCGATCAAGTGCTGGCAACCTTCGGCGTCATTTTGACCTTCAACGAACTGACCAAGATCATCTGGGGACCGCAGGCGATGTTTCTGTCCACCCCTGAATGGTTGTCGAGCACCGTGGAAATCATTCCCGGCGCACCGTACCCGGCCTATCGGTTGTTCATCATCGCGGTCGGATTGCTGGTCGGCTTGGTGTTGCGCCACCTGATCATCAACACACGCCTGGGCATGTTGATCCGCGCCGGGGCGACGACCCGCGAAATGGTCGGCGCTTTGGGTGTCGATATCGACCGTTTGTTCACCATCGTGTTTGGCATCGGTGCGATGTTGGCGGGGTTGGCCGGGGCGATGGCCGGACCGATGTTGGCCATCGAGGTCGGTATGGGCGAAAAAATCCTCATCCTCACCTTCGTGGTGATCATCATTGGCGGCATCGGTTCGGTGCGCGGCGCACTGGTCGGGGCACTTTTGGTCGGCTTGGTGGATACCTTTGGCCGGGCATTTTTGCCGCTGATCATGCGCGCATTTTTCGAACCCGCCACCGCCGACAGCGTCGGCGCGTCCATGTCCAGCATGAGCATTTACATATTGATGGCACTGGTGTTGATCTGGCGTCCACGCGGCCTGTTTCAAGCGTACGGAGGCAACGGATGATCTCCCTTTCCCGCCGTACCGCTGTGCACGTCATCGGATTGGTGATCTTGGCGACCTTGCCCGTCGCTGCCGATTTGGCGGGTGAGCCGTTCCTCACCACCGTCGCCAGCCGGGTGCTGATTTACGCCATCGCGGCGGTCAGCCTGGATTTGATTCTGGGTTATGGCGCGATGGTCAGTTTTGGCCATGGGGCATTCTTTGGCGTTGGTGCGTATGTGGTGGGCATCCTCACCCACCATGCGTTCAATGGATCGGCCGTGCCGTTTTTGCCCGGAGAATGGATGGGCACCACCAGCGCGATCCTGCAATGGCCGCTGGCGATTTTGGTATCGGGCTTTTTCGCGCTGATCATCGGCGCGCTCAGCCTGCGCACCCAAGGGGTCTACTTCATCATGATCACCTTGGCGTTTGCGCAGATGCTGTATTATTTCATGACTTCGCTGCCCACCTACGGCGGCGAAGACGGCCTGAATGTGTGGGAACGCTCCAGCCTGCCGCCGCTCGACCTGTATAACGATCAGCAGTTTTATTATCTGACGTTGGCGGTGCTGTTGGCGTTCGTCGGTCTGATGCAGCGCTTTGTGAACAGCCGCTTCGGCATGGTGATCAAAGGCTGCAAGCAAAACGAAACGCGCATGAAGGCCCTGGGCTATCCGGTCTATCGCTATAAACTGGCGGCGTTCGTCATCGCCGGTATGGGTGCTGGGCTGGCCGGGGCCTTGGCCGCCAACCATACGGAATTCGTCGGCCCGGGCATGATGCACTGGACCCGTTCGGGCGAGATCATGGTGATGGTCATCCTCGGCGGCCTAGGCACCGTGATCGGGCCTATTTTGGGCGCGGCGACGTTGCTGATGATGGAAGAGGTCCTGTCCCAATTCACCGAACACTGGATGGTGATCTTGGGTCCGTTTCTGATTTTCGTGGTGCTGTTCTTGCGCGGCGGCATATACGGCTGGCTCATTGGTCCGGAGAAAGGCGATGAGTGATCCGGTTCTGGAAGTCATCGAACTGACCAAGTCGTTCGGCGCGGTGGCGGCGTCCGACGGGCTGACGTTTTCGGTCAAACGCGGTGAAATCCACGCGCTCATCGGTCCCAACGGCGCGGGCAAAACCACCGCCATCGGTCAGCTGAGCGGTGAGATTCGCCCCGACAGCGGACGGGTGCGCTTTGACGGTCAAGACGTCACCCACATGCCGACCTATCGCCGCGCGCAATTGGGCTTGCAGCGCTCTTACCAAATCACCAGCTTGTTTCCCGACTTCACCGCCGAAGACAACGTCGCCATGGCCATCCAAGCGCAGCAAGGCCATAGCTTTCAGTTTTGGGCGTGCGCCAAACGCGACGCAACCTTGCGCCAACCCGCGCGCCTGGCGCTGAAGCGTGTGGGCCTGGACGACAAGGCCAATGTCAAGGTGACGGAACTGGCGCACGGCGAACAGCGTCAACTGGAACTGGCGATGGTGCTCGCCACCGGGCCGACCATGTTGTTGCTGGACGAGCCGATGGCGGGCATGGGCCAAAGCGAAAGCTTGGCGATGATGGAAATTCTGCGCCCCTTAAAAGGCGAAGTCGGCATCTTGTTGGTCGAACACGACATGGACGTGGTCTTCGCCCTCGCCGACGTGGTCAGCGTGCTGGTCAAGGGCACGGTGTTGATGACCGGCACGCCCGAACAAGTGCGCGCCAACGCCGAAGTGCGTCGGGCCTATCTAGGCGATGAGGGCTGACATGGCGTTATTGGAACTCAAATCCGTCGAAACGTTTTATGGCCCCAGTCAGGCGCTGTTTGGTGTCGACCTAAGCATTGAGGCCGGCGAAGTCGTCACCTTGATGGGGCGCAACGGCATGGGCAAAACCACCACCGTGCGCACCATCATGGGCCTCAATGCGCCCAAGGGCGGAACGGTGCATTTCGACGGGCACCTGCTCAATGCCATGCCATCGCACCGCATTGCGCAACTGGGCATCGGTTACGTGCCCGAAGGCCGTCAGGTATTTCCCAACTTAACGGTGCTTGAAAATCTGGTGGCGACGTCTGCCAACCGTCTAAAACATTCCGATCCGTGGACCACGGAACGGGTCATGGACTTGTTCCCCCGCTTGTCCGAACGCGCCGCTCAATATGCGCGAACCTTGTCGGGCGGCGAACAACAGATGCTCGCCATCGGTCGGGCGCTGATGACCAATCCGCAGTTCATGATCTTGGACGAAGCCACCGAAGGGCTCGCGCCGATCATCCGCGAAGAGATTTGGGCGGTGCTGGAACACAACCTCAAAAATTCCGGTCAAGCGATCTTGGTCATCGACAAGCATCCCAAAGCCATGGCGCGCATCGCGGATAAGCACTTTGTGATGGAAAAAGGCCGCGTGGTCTGGAGCGGCACATCCGAACAGCTCACCGCCGACGAAGCGATGCAACACCGTTACCTTGGTGTATGAGGTGCCGTCATGACCATCGATGCCGTGCAAGAAAAACGCTACAACGTCCGCGCCGCGATCCCGGATCATCTGGAAATTTTCGCGAGATGGCGAACGTGGTCGGATGAATATAAAAACGCTTGCCCCAGCGCGCGGCTCGACCTCGCCTACGGGGACGATGAAGCCGAGACTCTAGACTTCATTCCACCATCAGACGGGCGCAAAAATGCGCCCTTGGTCATGCTCATCCACGGCGGCTATTGGCAAGCCATGGACAAAGCCGACAACATTTTTGCGGCAAAAGCTTTGAACCAAGCCGGTGCAGCCGTGGCCGTGATCAATCACACCCTGTGTCCAAACATCGCCCTGGACGGCATCGTCGATCAAGTCCGCCGTGGCGCATTATGGCTGTGGCGCAACGCAGGCGATCTGGGCACCAATCCCGATCGTATGTATGTGATTGGACATTCCGCAGGCGGGCATTTGGCGGGCATGGCGATGTGCACGCCGTGGCAACAGATGGACAGCCATGCGCCCGCAGACCTGTTCAAAGGCGGCATGGCCATATCGGGGCTTTTCGATCTGGGCGAACTGGTCGAGACATCGATCAACGACAAAGTCGGCTTGACCCAACAAAGCGCCCGCGCCCTAAGCCCCGTGCATCACAAACCCACGCCCGGAGTGCGCTTCATTGCCGCCGTAGGGGCGGATGAAACCGCAGGATTCCACGACCAAATCCCAGCCTTGCAACAGGCCTGGAAACCCCATGGCATTACCGTGCAAAGCTTAACGCTACCAGACAGCCATCACTTTGACGTGTTTGAGCGCCTCATGGGGGCAGACAAAGACTTATTCGCGCATATGTTTATCTAAAATTCGACGGCTGAGAATCACCGAACTCAGGCTCAATGCAAAACATCCTCATCTCAGAGCCATAAATTAGCATGAAATACAATATATTAGAGAAATTCTAACCATTCTATTAGCTGCTTTATCAGAAACGAAAACTCATCCGTATAATAATATATTTGACACAGAAACAACTTATCTGACTTAAGGAACTCGCCCATTAAGAGAAAAATCTATTATCACACAAAATCTTCCTGTGTATACTTCCCGAGACAGCGTGCAAAAACGTTGTTGGCTGTAGGGGGCAGTCGATAATCGATAAGGCGCATTATGATATTGCGTCCGTATCGACTGTGAGTCCTGCATCGTCATAACGAACTGTTGGAGGGTGATATGTTTTTTTCACGAGTATTGGTTTATTTGAGTTTTCTGCTGACCGTTTTGGTCGCGCCAGCGTCTGTTTCCGTGGCCAACGCCGAGGAACCTGCGTTTGAAAAATACAAAAATCTCGTCACGTATGAAGAGTTGAAAGCCTACGCGACCATCCCTGTGCGCGATGATGTGCTGCTGATCGATGCGCGCCCGACCCGCAAAAAATATGACATCGGTCATATTCCAGGAAGCATCAACATCCCCAACACATTCTTTGCCAAGATGATGGACCGGTTGCCGGCCGATAAAAACAAGCTGCTGATTTTTTACTGCGGCGGCCTCAAATGTCCGTTGAGCCATAAGTCGGCGGTGAAGGCCGAACAGGCTGGCTACACCAACATCAAGGTCTTTCCCACCGGTTTCCCGGACTGGAAAAAACAAGGCAATCTGGTTTCGGTATCAGCCGCATACGTGAAAAAAGCCATGGCAAAAAATGATGGCACCGTGGTCATCGACGCACGGCCTGCCCGCAAGTGGTACGACAAAGGCCATGTGCCCGGTGCGATCAGCATCCCCAACACGTTCTTCAAAAAGATGACGGATAAATTGCCGGCGGATAAATCTGCTCAATTGATCTTTTATTGCAACGGCTTCAAATGCCCGTTGAGCACCAAATCTGCGATCAAAGCCAAAGCCATGGGTTACACCAACGTCAAAGTGTTCCAGGCCGGTTACCCTGCATGGGAAAAAGCATACGGTCCGGGCGATATGAAAGGTGCGTCAAAATCCAAAGCGCCAAAAATTCAAGCCGGTGGCGAGGGTGACACCATCACGGTTGCTTCGTTCAAGGACATCATCGCCAAAGCGCCGGACAGCATTCACTTGGTGGATGTGCGCGACGCTGGTGAGTACAAGCAAGCTCACTTCAAAACTTCGACCAGCATTCCGGTTGAAGACCTTGAAGGCCGTCTGGGCGAACTGCCGACCGACAAACCGGTGGTGTTTGTATGCTCCACCGGTGCGCGCAGCAGTGAAGCCTACGACATTACAAAAATGCTGCGCGAAGAGGTGAAGCAGGTTTACTACCTGGATGCCGAAATCACCTTTAACGCCGATGGAACGCAAACGTACAAAGCCAACTGATGTGCACCGCATTTTTTAAGCTGGGGGCGGCGAAAGTCGCCCCGGCTGTGGCGCGTGACGCGACCTTTACAAGAGGAAACTTCTTCATGAAAACTCGAAGCTTTTACGGGCGTTTTCTAATTTTAACGATGCTGGCCGTCGGGCTGAGCACCATCGCCGCAGACGTGATGGCAGCGAACGCCAACTGGAAAATTGGCAGGATTTACAATCGCTTGATTTGCAATGAATGCCACCGCGCAGATGATGGCAAGGTGACCTCGCCCATCGATCGCAAACAGGCAGAATGGAAAGCGTATTTCAGCGCCGACGCCCATGATGCAACGAAAACCACAAATGCTTCTGTGAAGCATTACACCAATGCCGGTTATCTCGAATCGATCAAGGACACCAGCAAAGCGGCGGCGAAATTTCTCAAATACAGCGATGAAGAACGCTTGGCGCATGTGATGGAGTTTTATGTCCATGGGGCGAAGGACTCAGACACACCCGCGCGTTGCCAATAAAACTGAAATCTCGTTGCATGCAGCCACATTGAGGGGGCGTTTATGTCAGGTACCTGGAGTAAAGACTTGCGCGCGGATTTGCGCAATGTGTTCGTCGAAGAATGGTCACCCTATACTGGAGCCTTGGCGCTGGTGTTGGTGGTGATAGCCCTGATGATGGGCGGTATGTTTTGGGGCGTCTTCGGGGGGTTGCGCCTGTGGGGTGATTGGTTCAACGAGTTTATTGGTATGAACGCCCTGTTGGGTGTATCGCCGCGGCTCGACAGCCCCCTGATGCATCGCATCTCATTGATGGACATCACGCTGGTGATCGGTGCGCTGTGTGCCGCGTTGCTGTCGGCGCAGTTCCGCATCAACCGCGCACCCAAAGCAGAGTACCTCAGAGGTGCGTTCGGCGGCACATTGTTGGGTATTGGCGCAAGCCTCGCTGGCGGCTGTACCGTTGGCGGTTTTTTCACACCACTGGTGTTTTCTTCGCCAACCGGTTGGGTGATGTGCGTGGGCCTGCTGATTGGTTCCGTTATCGGTTTGAAACTGCTGCTGTGGTCTATGGAATTCATGACGTGGGGTAACGAAACCAGCCCGCCACTGGCAGCGTCGGAAACCTTCACCCGCATTTATCCGTATTTGGGCGTTGGTGTGCTTATCGCCATCATCGCTTGGGCGAGTTCGTGGTACCTGTCCGATGACAAGATGTTGGTCCAACGCGGCATCATCATTTTGGGCGGGTTTTCCATTGGCTTTATTTTGCATCGTTCGCGATTGTGTTTCTCGCGCGCCATCCGCGAGCCCTTGATGACCGGTGAAGGTTCCATGACCAAAGGCTTAATTCTGGCAATCGCCGTGGGCTCCGTGTTGGCATCCATTCTGTTTCAGCGCGAAGCCGTCGACCCCTACATGGCCATACCCGCGCGCTTTTGGGTCGGCTCACTGATGGGCGGCGTGATCTTCGGCATCGGCATGATTTTTGCCGGAGGATGCGGCTCGGGCTCACTGTGGCGCTTGGGTGAAGGCCACTTGAAATTGTATATCGCGGTCTTTTTCTTTGCCTGGAGTGGCGCAACCTTCAATTCCATCGTTCAACGTTGGGACTTGCTGACGGCGGAAATGAACTTTGACCTGATCGAAGTCTCCAAGCTTGGCTACCAAGCGTTCTGGCCGGTGATGGTCGGCGGCTGGCCGATGACCTACGCGATCACCGGGGTGATCCTGGCGGCTTGGTATGTGGCCGTTTGCTACAACGAAACAACCGATAAACTCACCGTCGTATAAGACGTTTCGGATCAGGAGAAGCTATTGAGGAATAATGGTGCGGGCGGCCGGACTTGAACCGGCAAGGCCTTGCGGCCGACAGATTTTAAGTCTGTTGTGTTTACCAATTTCACCACGCCCGCACAGGCTAGCCTTTAGGTAAGCAAAAAAAGAACCTATGCCGAGTGACGCTGGCATGCAAGATGATCTGAACATGAAATGCGCATTGGCAGTTATTTCAGCTCTTCGCCTTCGGTTTCGCCGTCGATCGGCTCACCGCCCGCGGCGATGATCATCGCCCTGAGGTCCGCGCACACGGCCTCGACCTGGGTTGCGTCTTCGCCCCGCACCACCAGATTGGTGCCAAAACCGCCGAATTTAAGGAACGGGTACGAGCCGATGTCGACGCCGCCGTGTGCGGCTTGCACGCCACGCAGTTGCTCGCCGATCATGCCTTCGGATATGCCAATGGTGGACACGGTTTTGACCGTCAGAATTTTACCGCCCTTAAGCGTGCCTTTGACGCCGTCGAACATGGCCCGTGCGATCACCGGCACACCGGCCATCACGTAGACGTTTTCAACGCGAAAACCCGGTGCGACCGAAACCGGGTTGTCGATCAACGTGGCCCCGTCGGGCGTCATCGCCATGCGCATGCGCGCAGCGTTGGCTTTGTCGCCGTAATGATCAAGCAACAGACGTTCGGCTTGGGGATGGGTTCCAAAACCGAGCCCAAAGGCCTTGGCCACCGACTGCGCGGTGATGTCGTCGTGGGTCGAGCCGATGCCGCCGGTGGTGAACACGTAGGTGTACTTGGTGCGACAATGGTTCACCGCATCGACGATCTCATCTTCGATGTCGCCGATCACCCGACATTCCGCCAGTCGGATGCCCAGCTTGGTGAGCTCTGACGCCAAATAATTGATGTTGGCGTCCTTGGTGCGGCCGGACAGAACTTCGTCGCCGATCACCAGAACACACGCGGTTATGGGCTTATTGTTTTGCGAGCTGCTCATGAGCTTGACTGTAGGCGCTTAGAGAAAATCCATCAACATCGCAACCAGCGGAATGTCGGCGGGCGGCATCGGCAAATCGCCCAAGCGCACCGGCTTGACCCATTTGAGCTGCTGGCCCTCTTGTGGCGAGAGCGTACCCTTCCAGGTGCGGCACAAGTACAGCGGCATCATCAGATGAAAGCTTTCGTACGCGTGACTGGCGAAAGTAAACGGTGCCAGACAGCTTTCGGTGATGTCGATGTCGAGCTCTTCTTTCAGCTCACGCACCAGCGCCGTTTCCGGGGTTTCGTCGTCGTGTACCTTGCCGCCGGGAAATTCCCACAGCCCGGCCATGGACTTGCCTTGGGGGCGTTGCGCCATCAACACCCGACCGTCGGTGTCGATCAACGCCGCCGCCGTCACGAACAACGTAGGCTTGGCGGCTTCGCGCGCGAACCAGTCCTCGGACGTCAGGGTGTAAACCAGCGCTTCGACCTCCGCACAGCGGCCCGGAACGCTGGTGGTGGTGTGAGTTTGCACGAAACCGGCTTTTTCCAACACCCGCCCGGACGCGCCGTTATCGGGATGCACGGCGGCGGTGAGCAGCTTTTTACCCGCACGCTGAAAGGCAAACCGCGCCATCGCTTGGGCGGCTTCCGTAGCGTAACCGTTGCCCCAATGCTCAGGGCCCAGGCAATAGCCGAAGGTATCGTCGCCTGTCCCCATGTTGACTTCAATGGTGCCGATCAAATCACCTTCGATGCGCCGTTCGATGCCAAACACGTGACGGGTGTTGGCGTTGCGATCCAACATGGCCCCTTCGATGAAACTTGTCGCGTCGGACATCGCGTAAGGATGGGGGATCAATGCTGTGTAGCGCGCGACCTCCCACACGCTGGCAAAATCGAACACAGCCTGGGCATCGTCGTCGGTCAATCGGCGCAAGCGAAGACGCGGCGTTTGCAAAACACCGATGTTTACGGCTTCCAACGCCGACATGCAGGCATGTTCGCCAACCATTGGTGATCCTTTACGAACGATAATCGGCGTTGATATCAATGTAGCCATGGGTCAAATCGCAGGTCCACACCGTGGCGGCACCATCCGCGATGCCAACCTCGACCTCGATGACGATTTCTTGGCCCTTCATATGCTCAGCCACCGGGGCTTCGTCGTAGCCCTCGACGCGCATGCCGTCTTGGGTGACTTGCACCCCGCCGATGCGCATGCCCATTTTGTCGCGGTCCGCCGCCTCACCGGCCTTGCCCACCGCCATGACGATACGCCCCCAATTGGCGTCTTCGCCCGCGATGGCGGTCTTGACCAATGGTGAGTTGGCGATCGACAAGCCAATGCGTTTGGCCGCCCCATCGTCTTCGGCCCCGGTGACGGTGATGGTGATGAATTTCGACGCCCCCTCGCCGTCGCGCACCACTTGGTGGGCGAGGTCGAGCATGACTTCATCCATTGCACGCTTGAAGTCCGCCAGCGCCGGATCGTCCACACCGTTCGGGGTAGCGTTGCCCGCCGCCCCGGTGGCGAACATCATCACCGTGTCGCTGGTCGAGGTATCGCTGTCGACCGTGATGCAGTTGAACGACGCGTCGGACGACGGCACCAACAGTGCTTGCAACACATCCGCCGGAATGGCCGCGTCGGTGAAGATGTAGCCCAGCATGGTCGCCATGTCCGGTGCGATCATGCCCGACCCCTTGACGAAACCGTTGATCGTCACATCGACATCGCCAATCCGCGCGCTGCGACTCGTGCCCTTAGGGTATGTATCGGTGGTCATGATGGCGCACGCGGCGTCTTCCCAGCTGGCCGAGCCCAACGCAGCACTGAGCCCCGGCATCGCACCGCAAATCAAGTCGTGGGGCAACGGCTCGCCAATCACACCGGTGGACGCGGAAAACACTTCGTTCACAGAACAGCCAACGGCAGACGCGGTCGCGGCCAAAATGTGATCGACGGATTCTTCGCCGCGCCGTCCGGTAAAGGCGTTGGAGTTGCCTGAGTTGACCACCAACGCACGGGCCTTGCCACCCGACAAATATTCCCGACACTTCAACACCGGTGCTGACGCCGTTTTCGATTTGGTGAACACGCCTGCAACCGTGGTGCCTGCATCGAATGCAGCCAGCATCAAATCGGTGCGGCCTTGATATTTAACCCCGGCCTCAGCGACGGCAAAACGCACGCCCGCGATGTCCGCCATGTCGGGAAAAGACGCGGGCGCGAGGGGAGATTTTTTGAGTTCCATGTTCTTAAAATCCAGTTATTCCTGAAGAGCTCTCACGACCTCTTCAAAGCTTTTCTTTTCGATTTTGGCTTCGGCGCGCAGCTGCTCCATATACTTTTGGCCGAGCTCCGCCGACAGTTCATTGGCCAGGACTTCTCGGGCATCCTGGTAACTGGGGACCGGGAACGGTCGTCGTTCTTGCACCAAGATCACGTGCCAGCCGAACTTGGTTTGCACCGGTTCAGGGGTGAAGGCGCCTGTCTCCAGCGCCATCGCGGCACGTTCAAACGTCGCGACCATTTGCCCCGGGCCGAACCAACCGAGATCGCCGCCGCGGCTCTTGCTGGGACCGGTGGAATGTTCCGCCGCCAATTGAGCAAAATCCTCGCCGTCTTTCAACAAGCCGATCAGGGCCTTGGCATGGTCTTGTTCTTTAACCAAGATATGGCGGGCATGAACTTCAAACCGCGACGCCGCGCGTGCGGCCACTTGGTCGTAACGCGCCTTGATCAGATCGTCGGTCAAATGCTGTTCGATATGACGCGCCAGCAGGATGCGTTCCAAAATTTGATCGGAAATGCGCGCCATGCGCAAACGATACTCCGGCGTTTCGTCGTAACCCAGCTTGACCGCCTTGTCGGACGCCAAGCTGGAATTGACCAACGATTCCATCAAAATCGGATAGACCTCGCGCAACGGCGCGCCTTGCAGCTTCGTCGGCAACAGGTTGCGCGCGTTCTCAACATCGCTCAAATGCACGACCTTGCCGTTGACCTGCGCCACCACCGGATCGGTTTCGGCGCTGTACGCAGCCCCCCCGCTCAAGACGGCAAAGCCCATAACCAGTGAAAAAAACACGCTACGCTTCAAAAACATACCAAACACATCCTCAAAATACCGTCCTTGGCATTAAGCACATCACAGGGTTTCTCACAAGGGGGGAGGAGAAACGGTGACACAAAGCCGCCTGCTTTTTCGCGTTTTATTCATGCGCCCGACACTTAAGTGCTTTATCATGGCGCACTTGAAAAACCCTCCCCTCATACGTTGAGCCGTACGTCTGATCATGTCTTTTGCCCACAAACCTCGCCTCACCCTGTTTGCAACTGCGCTGGCCGTCTGCTGCGCCGGTCCGGCCGGGGCCGGTGATTTCTTACTTCAGTGGGACAACGACAAGGTCGCCGATACCGACCGTCACTACACCAACGGCATGCGCATCGGTTATGTACCCACGCTCCCCGCGCAGCAACTCACCGATGTCTCTGGCTTTTTGGTGAATACCTTTGGTTACGGTGGCTTTCCCAATTATCCGCCCGACCAGCTGCGTAAAGGCTGGGTCATCGGTCAAGACATGTACACCCCCGAAGACGTCGACGCGACCGTGCCCGACCCGTTGGACCGCCCGTACGCGGGCTGGACCTATTTCGGCGTCACGGTGCAAAACGAAAGCGACAGCGGACTGACGTCACTGAACCAACAAGACACGTTGGAGCTGGATCTCGGCCTCATTGGCCCCGAAGCGCGCGCCGGTGAAACGCAAAACCACTTTCACAGGCTGATCAATGTGTCCGAATCGCGTGGCTGGGACCATCAAATCGGCACCGAACCCGGCGTACTGTTGACCCGCACGGTAAAATTTCGCACCGAGGCCTGGGAACCTTTGGGCACCAAAATGTTGGGTTTTGACGCGATTCCCCACGCCACCGGCCAGATCGGCAACGTCAAAACCGGCGTGGCGAGCGGCGTGACCTTCAGGCTTGGCGGTAATTTAGACCAAGACTTCGGCCCCATTTACGGCACCTTCGCGCTGCCGCGCAAGGCACCCGATAACGTCACATGGTCGCTGTTCGCTGGCGCCGAGGCCCGCCTTGTAGCACGGGATATATTTCTCGACGGCAACACCTTCAAGGACAGTCCCGATGTGAAACGCAATTGGTTCGTGATGGAAAGCCGTGCGGGGGTGATGGTTCATCTACCGACACCCGACGGCTGGGACATCGACGGGGTTCGCCTTGACATCAGCCACGTGCAGCGGACCCGTGAATTCATCACCCAAGACAAAAGCGACCGTTATGGCAGCTTCAAACTGACAGTGAACTACTAGCTCACCATCACCGCAGCCAATTGTTTGGGGGTGAGTTGCTTGGCCGTTAAATCTTGCGAGTCGGTTTCTTCGAACACGCTCATTCTGCGCGCGCCAGCTTTGCGATGATATTCCGCGGCTGTGGCTTCACGGTCGGGATCGAAGGCGCGTTCGATGATTTCCGCCATGCGCCCCATCAATTGCATATCGTTTTCGCACAACCCCTCTTTCAACGCTTGCTCCGCCATATGGCACAGCGTCAGCGCCATTTCGGTAATGTGGGCGAAACGCGTGCCTTTGATCCGACGGCAGAGATCTTGCGAAACATCGTACAGGCGCTGCAGGTTTTCCGGGGCGTCGGGCAACGCATCCACTTTAATGGCGGCGATTTCCGGCATCACATGATCCAAAAGCCAGCCGATCTGGTAAGCGTGGCGTTGCACCTTATGCTCGTTGATCACAAGCTTGGCGGCTTCTATCCGACGCAGATTGCGCGTGGCATTGACCTGACCGCCCATGCGCTGATGCAAGGGGTTGGGCACGTCGATTTGGGGAATTTGCATGGTGCCTTCGCGATGCGCCGAACGCCGGTCCGGACCGATATAATCCGTCGTGACCACAAAGCGCTTGCGCGAATGCGTGAGTTCCGTGACCTTTTCACTCAACGCCTGCACCGTAATTGGTTTCGCCAAAACATGATCTGCACCTGAATTGATCGCCGCCTGAACAACTTCTCGACTGGGTTTGCCGATCAACGTGATTACCACCAAAAAAGGATTGTCGCCATGATGTCCGTGGCGCAGGTCGTGAACGTACGTGTTGAAATCGCCTTCCGGCAAAGTCGTGTCGGCAATCAATACATCAGCTTCACCCGAATTTACTGCAGTGACGATTTGCGACAAGTTACCCGTGGCTAGAACATTCTTGAAACCAAAGTCGTGCAAGCTGTCCTTCAGATTGGTGCGCAGCTCTAGGTTTGGCTCGGCCAAAACGACACGAATGTTGTCAAAATGCGATATAGACATTTTTTGCTCTCCAAATCGAAAGCCGGGCAAGGGCCTAACGATCGCCTTAATTCTTATACGACCCAATTGCCGGGCTGCCGTGTTGCGCCAAATTTATCTACACCGTCCCCATCGGCGTTATAAACAGAACCTCAAGGCCCTGATTTCGTTACGAATTAACAACATACCCACCTTTTTGTTGCACATCCGGAACGAAAAAGTCCTTTTTTTAGGGGCAGTTGCCTGCCCCTTTTGAGTGATACAAGTTTCTAATAAACGGTAACGAGAGTCAAGTTACGACTGCGTGACGGTGCAAAAAAACAATCGAGCGATAAATATTTTGGCTCTAAACAAGCGAAAAATCGGCTCCAAAAGCGGGCATGCGTTGACAGACGTCGCGGGCGTCTCTAATTCTTTGTCACCGCTGGGGGTATTGGGGGACGATTTTGCCCCACCTCACATTCCAACCTTTGTCTTAAGGTATCCGCATCCATGCTCGGCGCGCTCGCCAAAAAGGTCTTCGGCTCAGCCAATGACCGCTACATTAAGGGTCTTCACAAGACAGTCGCTGCCATCAACGCGCTGGAACCGACGCTCGAAGCGTTGAGCGAGGACGAGCTGAAGGCCCGAACGCCGTGGCTCAAGGGCCGTCTTGAGGCGGGTGAAAGCCTCGACGACATCTTGCCCGATGCCTTCGCCACCGTGCGCGAAGCCGCCAAGCGGGTCATGGGCCAGCGCCACTACGACGTTCAGATGATGGGCGGCCTGGTCCTGCACCGCGGTCAAATCGCGGAAATGAAGACCGGTGAAGGTAAAACCCTCACCGCGACGCTGGCGGTATACCTCAATGCGCTGAGCGGCAAGGGCGTGCACGTGGTCACGGTCAACGACTATCTGGCCAAACGCGACGCGGAATGGATGGGCCATATCTACAGCTACTTGGGGCTGACCAGCGGCTGCATCATTCACGGCCTGTCGGATGCTGAGCGCCACGCCGCTTACGCCTGCGACATCACCTACGGCACCAACAACGAATTCGGCTTTGATTATCTGCGCGACAACATGAAGTTCACCTTGGATGAAATGGTCCAGCGCGATTTCAACTTCGCCATCGTCGATGAAGTCGACAGCATCCTGATCGACGAAGCCCGCACCCCGTTGATCATTTCCGGTCAGGCGGAAGATTCGTCGGAAATGTACAAAGCCATCGACAAGCTGATCCCGAAGCTGGTCGAGGCGGACTACGAAAAGGACGAAAAGTCCAAAGCCATCACCCTGACCGAAGACGGCAACGAACATGTCGAGCAGATCTTGCGCGACGCGGGCCTGCTTGAGAACGGCACCATGTACGACATCGCCAACGTGCTTTTGGTTCAGCACGTCACCCAGGCGTTGCGTGCGCACAAAATGCACCTGCGCGACATCGACTACATCGTTCAAGACGACAAAGTCGTGCTGATCGACGAGTTTACCGGTCGCATGATGGAAGGGCGGCGCTATTCGGAAGGCTTGCACCAAGCCTTGGAAGCCAAAGAAGGCGTCACCATCCAAAACGAGAACCAGACGCTGGCCTCGATCACCTTCCAGAACTATTTCCGCATGTATCCCAAGCTGGCTGGCATGACCGGTACGGCGATGACCGAAGCGGGCGAATTTTCCGAGATTTATAAACTCGAAGTGGTCGAAATGCCGACCCACCGTCCGTGTATTCGCGACGATCAAAACGACGTGGTGTATCGCACCGCCGGTGAAAAATACAACGCCATCGTCGAACTGATTCAAGATTGCCAAAAGCGCAAGCAACCGGTGCTGGTCGGTACCGTGTCGATCGAAAAATCGGAATTCCTGTCCAACCTGCTCAAGGAAAAGGGCATCACGCACAACGTGCTCAACGCCCGCCATCACGAGCAAGAAGCCTTCATCGTCGCCGACGCGGGCCTGCCCGGCGCGGTGACCATCGCCACCAACATGGCCGGTCGCGGTACCGACATTCAGTTGGGCGGCAACTTGGAAATGCGCATCGTGCGCGAAATCGGCGAAATCGCCGTGGGGCCTGAGCACGAAACTGCCGTGGCAAAAATCCAGAGCGAAATCGACGCCAACAAAATAATCGCCATGGAAGCCGGCGGGCTTTACATCGTCGGCACCGAACGCCACGAAAGCCGCCGCATCGACAACCAGTTGCGTGGCCGTACCGGTCGCCAAGGCGATCCCGGCGCGTCGGCGTTCTTCTTGTCGTTGGAAGACGACCTGATGCGCATCTTCGGATCGGAACGCATCGACAGCATGTTGCTCAAACTGGGCCTGGAAGAAGGCGAAGCCATCGTCCACCCGTGGATCAACAAGGCGCTGGAAAAAGCCCAGCAAAAGGTCGAAGGCCGCAACTTCGAAATTCGCAAGAACTTGCTGAAATTCGATGACGTGATGAACGACCAGCGCAAGGTGATCTATGCCGAGCGTAAGGAACTGATGGCCTCGACCGATGTTTCAAACGACATCGTCGGCATGCGTCACGACCTGATCGACAATCTGGTGGCACGCACCATCCCGGAAAAGGCTTACGCCGAAGAATGGGATACCGACGTGCTGCACGAAGAAGTCTTGCGCATCTTCGGCTTGGACCTGCCGGTCGCCGATTGGGCCAAGGAAGAAGGCATCGCGGACCAAGAGATCTTGCACCGCATCACCGACGCGGCGGACCGCAAAATGGCCGAAAAGGCTGCGCAGTACGGCCCCGAAGTCATGCGCGACGTGGAAAAGAACCTCTATCTGCAAATTCTCGATCAACTGTGGAAAGACCACTTGTTGACCCTGGATCACCTGCGCCAAGGCATCGGTCTGCGCGCCTATGCGCAAAAAGATCCGCTCAACGAATACAAGCGCGAAGCGTTCGGTATGTTCGAAGAGCTGCTGGTCACCATCGGCGAAAAGGTGACGCTGATCCTCGCCCATGTGGAACTGCAAGTGATGCCGCCCGAAGGCCTCACGCCCCAAGGCCCGGCATCGATGCAAGAAAGCCACCAAGACCCGGCGTTCGCAGGCGAAGAAGCCAAACTGCTGCGCGGCCAAGCCGCACCAGAACGCGACACCAACGACCCCAGCACCTGGGGCCGGGTCGGACGCAACGAACCCTGCCCGTGTGGATCGGGCAAGAAGTATAAGCAGTGCCACGGTAAGGTGAGCTAGGACAAGCGCGTAACGCCCTATTATACTTTAATATGGTAGTCTCTTGACTTGACACTTATATGATTTGATATGATGAAACCCATATCAACTGATTTGCGGCGACAAGGATTAAGCGCCATGGCAGGCGACACAAACGCAAACACGGGGCTGCGCGCAACGGATAAAACGCTCTCTGAACAGTTGCAAATCACGGATCGTGAGATTGAATACCGTAAGTCTCTGTTGGGCATCACGGACGCACACGTTGCCGCTCTCAAGTCGTTGAAAAACACCATCACTGATGGTGCCGATATTATCGTTGATCGCTTTTACGACGTGCAACTCAGAACCAGCGAGATCAGCCTGTTGATCGGCGATGCCGAAACACTGGAACGTCTGCGCATGTCCATGCGGCGTTATATCTTGGAGCTGTTCGAAGGCTTCTACGACGCCGAATACGTCAACAAACGTCTGCGCATTGGCAAGGTCCACAAACGCATCGGCGTGTCGCCCAAGCTGTACGTTTCGGCGGTGAACCTGCTGCAAACCGTGCTCGACGACTACATCATGGAAGTCACCGGTGACGAACAGCCCGATTGTGAGGCATGCGATCTCAAACGAAAAGCCGTTCAAAAACTGCTGATGTTCGACATGCAGTTGGTGTTCGACACCTACATTTCATCTCTGGTCGCCGAAGTTCAAGTCGCCAAAGCAGATCTTGAGGATTACGCCTCATCATTGGAAGCCACCATCGCCGAACGTACCCACCAATTACAAGAACTCTCCGTGCGCGACAACCTCACCGGCCTTTTGAACCAGCGCGCCTTTTTCGACTTCCTGCGCCGCGAATTGTCTGTTGCTGAACGCACCCAGCGCCCGGTTAGCATTGCTTACTTCGACCTCAATGGCTTTAAAAAACTCAACGACATCAGAGGACACAAAGAAGGTGACCGGCTTCTTGAATGCGTCGGCCAAGCGATCACGCAAAGCATCCGTGATGTCGATTTCGGCTGTCGTTACGGCGGTGACGAGTTCTGCATCATCATGCCATCAGCCACCAAAGAACAAGCCGAAGAAGCCTGCCAGCGCCTGATCAACATCTACGACGCCATGGAAACCCACGCTGTCACCTTCAGCGTTGGCATCGCCCAAACTGGCCCCGAAGACTTCATCGATTCCGATACCTTGGTCAAACGCGCCGACAAACTGATGTATAAAGCCAAGGCCAAATCCAAACAAACGCCGGGCCATTATCTAGAACTGTAAGCACACGGATTTAAATTGAAAAAGGCCGTCTCATGGGGACGGCCTTTTTCAATCGTGATTGGCGCGATGCTGAGCCTCAGCCCAACCCCACCTTGCCCATTTCAAGGAACTTCTCGCGCCGTTTTGCTTTAAGCTGGCCGCCGTCGAGCGGGGCCATTTCTTCGAACTGGCGTTGGATTTCATCCGCGACCGCGCCCATGGCCGCTTTGGGGTCGCGGTGTGCGCCGCCCAGCGGTTCGGGGACCACGGCATCGACGGTGCGCAGTTCGAACAAGTCTTGCGCGGTCAGCTTGAGAGCTTCGGCGGCTTCTTGGTTCATGGTGCCGTCGCGCCACAAGATCGAGGCGCAGCCTTCCGGTGAGATCACCGAATAGATGGAATGTTCCAGCATCAACACCGCATTGGCGCTGGCCAGCGCAATTGCGCCGCCGGAACCGCCCTCACCCACCACCACCGACACAAACGGCACGCGCAGCTGAAAGCTGACTTCGATGGATTTGGCGATGGCTTCGGCTTGGCCGCGGGCTTCGGCGTCGGCACCGGGAAACGCGCCGGTGGTGTCGACGAACGAAATCACCGGCAGTTTAAAGCGATCGGCCATCAGCATCAGGCGTTGCGCCTTGCGATAGCCTTCAGGCTTGGCCATGCCGAAATTGTGTTTAACCCGGCTTTCGGTGTCCTTGCCCTTCTCGATCCCCAAAACCATCACGGAGCGGCCGCGAAAACGGCCCAGGCCGCCAACCACGGCGGCGTCTTCGCCAAACAGGCGATCACCGGCCAACGGCGTGTAGTCTTCGATCAGCGCATCGATGTAATCGATGGCGTGGGGGCGGTCGGGATGGCGCGCCACCAAGGCTTTTTGCCACGGCGAAAGTTTAGCGTAGAGCTGCGACAGCTGCTTTTCGACCTTGGTCTGAAGCTTAGCGACCTCTTCGGCAATGTTGACCTCGGTGCCCGTCAGGTGACGAAGCTCTTCGATCTTGCCTTCCAGCTCGGCGATGGGTTTTTCGAAATCGAGATAATGATGCATGGGCGCTTTTTAGCACGTCATTTGGGGCGAAAGAAGGGCAAAAAACAACGCTGGCCCAATACCGACTACGATACCGGGCCACCGCCATTAACGCCTTGAAGGGAAGAATATTATCCCGCTTTGATCGCCGCCGCCGTTTTGACCATCACTTCGGCCTGCTTGATCGACGCGATATCGATCAAACGACCGTCCAAGGTGACCGCGCCTTTGCCCTCTTTTTGCGCCTGTTCCATGGCTTCCAAGATGGCGTTGGCCTTGGCGACTTCGGCATCGGACGGGCTAAAAACTTCGTTTGCGGCGTCGACTTGGGTGGGATGAATGGCCCATTTGCCTTCACAGCCCAAGATCGCCGCGCGCATGGCTTGGGCCTTGTAGCCGTCCAAATCCTTGATGTCGCCAAACGGGCCATCGATGGGCCGCAAACCATTGGCGCGCGCCGCGACCACCATACGGGCGATGGCGTAATGCCACATATCGCCCCAATGAAAATCGCGCGTTCCGGCGTCGTCAAGCGGGTCGGTGAGCACCCCGTAACCCGGATTCGGCCCACCGATAGCTGTGGTCCGCGCCATGGTCGAGGCGGCGTAATCGGCGACGCCAAAGTGCAGCGATTCGTTGCGTGGGCTGGCGGCGGCGATTTCATGCACGTTTTGCATGCCCAGCGCGGTCTCAATGATCATCTCAAAACCGATTTTATTGCTGTAGCCCTTGGCCGCGCAAATCTGCGTCACCAGCATATCGACGGCGTAAACGTCCGCTGCGGTGCCGACCTTGGGGATCATGATCAAATCGAGCTTGTCACCGGCTTGCTCAACGATGTCGACCACGTCGCGGTACATGTAATGGGTATCCAGGCCGTTGATGCGCACCGACACGGTCTTGCCCGACCAATCGTGATCGTTCAGCGCGGCAATGATGTTTTTGCGCGCTTGTTCTTTGTCAGAGGGCGCGACGGCGTCTTCCAAATCCAAAAACACCATGTCGGACGTGCCGCCAGCGGCTTTTTCCAAAAATCGGGTCGACGAACCGGGCACCGCCAGCTCTGAGCGGTTGAGACGCGCCGGGGCCTGTTCTGGGATCGTGAAGCTCATAGGGAGGTCTCCGTCTTTCATTTTTTTCGTGAAGCCACCTCTATTTAAGCGAACGGTGACGGAGAAATCACGCGTTTTATTGTGCAGGTGCGAAAAGAAACGATTAGACGTTTATTTTCAGTGCCCTAAAGCCAGCGGATGGGCGCTGTTGACAAGCTGTTTAAGGCGTTCGTCAAGCACATGAGTGTAAATTTGGGTGGTTGAGATGTCCGCATGGCCGAGCATTTGCTGCAGTGCACGCAAATCCGCACCGTGGGCCAGCAGGTGGCTGGCAAACGAATGGCGCAGCACGTGGGGCGACACCCGAGTGGGGTCCAACGCGGCCTCAACCGCCAGTTCCTTGAGAATTTGCGCGAACCGCGCCCGGGTCAGATAGCCCTGCTTGGCGCGCGACGGAAACAGAAACGGCGAATCCTTGGTGCCCTTGGGCAGGTAGCGCTCCCGTACACCTAAGTACGCCGCGATGGCATCGGTGGCCGGTTCGCTGAGCGGCACGATGCGTTCTTTGTCGCCCTTGCCACGGACCATCAAAATCCGTCCATCACGCGACACCGCACGGAGCGGCAGGCCCACCAGTTCCGACACCCGCAATCCCGTGGCGTAGAGAATTTCCATCAGCGCCACCAAGCGCTTGCCGTCGGCACCCGGATGATCGGCGGCGCACATCAACAAGCGATCGACCTCGTCTTCACTAAGGTACTTGGGCAGCGCGCGGCCGATCTTGGGGCTGTCGATCACCGTGGTGGGGTCGTCGTCGCGCAGGCGTTCGGCGTACAAAAAGCGAAAGAACTGGCGCAGCGCCGACAACCGGCGTGCTTGGGTGCGCGGCGACATGCCGGTGCTGTCGAGATGCTTGAGGTACTTGCGCAACAGATCCGCGCTGGCGTGCGCCGCGATCATACGCTGAGATTTCGCAAACCCGGAAAAATCGCCGAGATCGCGCTGATAACTTTCCAGCGTGTTGCGCGCCGCTCCGCGTTCGGCGGCGAGCATCTCGAGGAACATCTCGGCTTCGCGCGGCAGCGGATCGGTGGATTTTCGTCGCCGTCCCATCGCCCGCCCCTAAACCACCTAGAGCCCGGCGGCGACCACCGCCTCCAACGCCATGGTGCGCACTTCGCGTTCCAAACCGATGGTGCGCAAGGCCGTCAAAACGTGATGCAAGACGATCGGATCGGCGCGCGCCGGTCCGCCGTCACCTAAGCTGACAAGGCTCAGCAACACCGTTTCACCGACGCGCCCGCGCTTAGATGCGTCGCTGAGCAAAAACCAATGCGACGGATACGGCGCCATCAACGCGGTGTGCGAGGTCCCCGCGATCAAATCGGTCCAGATGGCGTCGGGCACATATTCGCCAAGGGCTTCCAGCGTGGCGGCCAGCGTGGCGGCTTTATCGCGCGCGCCTTCGCCGTCTTTGACTGCGATCCACCAGTCGTGCAGATTTTCCATGTTCCATTCGTTTGCGCCCTCAAACCCGGACAAGCGCGCCACCGGCATCATTGATGCCAATTCCCCCGCCATTTTCGGGTCACGGCTCGCGACCTCTTTGAGCAGCTCAAACCACGGCCCGGCCTCGGCGTGACGTCCGGTGATCAAAAATGCACGGATCGCTTCGGGGGCGAACCACGCCAGTTCCGGGCTGGACGGAATGCGCCCCAATTGCGGCAAAAATGCCCGCGCGGTCGAGGCGTAACGCCCGCCTTGGCGCGCCACCATCAACGCACGGTGCAGCGCTTCGGCTTGCGCCGACGGCACCGTCTGCATCAACGTTGCCCGGTACAACAGGGCGCGGCTCATCGGACCGGTGCGCAATGCCGCTTGGGTCAGCGGGTTTTTCAGCTCTTCTTCGGAAAAGGAAATGCTCGCGTACAGCTGACGCAACGCATCGACCGGCAGCGCGCCCGCGACCTCGGCGCGTTCGGCGGCCTCAAGGCGCAGCTCAGGTGCGGCATTGGGGCTGATGGCGATGGCGCGCAGAACACCGGGACGGTTGGACGAAATTACATCGCCCGGCAACTGCACCTTGGCGACCCGGGCCAAGGCCAAGTGCAAGGCGGTCGGGTCGGACAAGCTGTCGATCACCGGGGTTTTGTACCCAGCCTCACCCTGACGCGTCAGGGCATCGACCAGTTGGAAAAACACTTGGTCGTCGACGCCAAGCTCTTCCAACAAGGACATACCAAAGCGCGCTTTGGCGCTGTCGCCTTCCAACGCTTGGCAGAATATAAAGGCTTTTTGCCAATACGTGGCTTGTTGTTCTTGGATGTATGCGTGCGCCAACTGGCACGCGCGCGCCACGTCGCCGGTCAAAAAGCGGGTGTCGACCTCGACGCGCAGCAAGTTGGGATTGCCCGCGCGGCCCGGCACCGCGTTCAACAAGGATTTCACGCCGACAAAATCGCCCATCGCCGACAACAATCCCGCGCGTAACGAAATCAACGAGCCCGGCTCACCGCCTTCGGGTACCTCGGCACCGGTCAACAGCAGACGGCGCATCAAATCGCGCATCGCAGGCGACGCCGTGGTCACCGGGACTTGCGGCAACAGGTGTTCGATCACCCCGCCGCGCGTGTCCAACCACATGGCGGAGCCAAATCCACCCTCGGCTTCGCTCAGTACACCGGCGACATCGGGATTGATGGTGCCCAGCGTTTCGGCCTCGACCCTGCCACCGATGACGGGTGCATCTTCGGTTTGCGTGGTGTTATCGATTTCCGGCAGGGCGTAAATCGGGCGCTCATAAGGCGATGGCGGGCGTGCGGGTTGATCGCCCCGACCTTGGCCTTGCCCTTGCCCTTGTTGGGGCGGTTCCAGGCGAATGGGCGCGCTGAGATCGAGCGGGCGCGGCGTTTGCTCTTGCGCGAACGCCAGCGTCGGCACCATCAGAGCCAGCGCCAACGGCGCGCGCAAGGCGCGCTTAGCGCGGGAAGCGTTCATCAGGGATAACCTTTTCAACGGTGCTCACCGGTGCGGGGATGTCCCAGGTCGACAGCATGCCGGCCCCACCGGCCACCACCACAACCAACAACACGAGAATGATCACAGGCATTTTACGCATGGATATCGAATTACCTTCAATGAGCGGCCGTGTTTTGTGGCCGGGTTATCTTGCGGTTCCAGGACTTTATGCTAGGTTCCGAGTGTGGCGAATTTTCGGCAGTGTATCGGCTCGCCCCCCGCCTTTCTAGTGGGGTTTGCGCCAAACATTGCATTAAGATAGCCCGCAAATGCTTAAGGAGAGGCAAACTTGACCATCGCGCCGCGTATAACCCGCCCGGTCGTCCTCATCGGCTTGATGGGGGCGGGCAAAAGCACCGTCGGGCGGCGCTTAGCGAAACGATTGGACGTTGCGTTCATCGATTCCGACGACGAAATCAAAAAAGCCGCCGGCTGTTCGATCGAAGACATCTTCAAGCTTTATGGCGAAGACGAGTTTCGCGCCGGTGAAAAGCGCGTCATGGACCGCTTGATGGACGAAGGCGCAATGGTCCTGGCCACCGGCGGCGGCGTGTTCATGAACCCCGATGTGCGCGCGCGCATCTTGCAGGCCAGCACCGCCGTGTGGCTGAAAGCGGGCGTGGAAGCCTTGGCTGAACGCACATCTAGGCGCGGCGGCAGGCCGCTGCTGCAAACGGGCGATCCCAAGGCGACCTTGAAAAAGCTCATCGATGAGCGATATCCGGTGTACAACGAAGCGCCCATCATCATCGATACAGACGACGAAACCCACGACAGCGCGGTGAACCTGATCATCGAAGCCCTGAAAGACAGAGACGATATATGAGCGAAACAATTGAGACTTTGCGCGTCGAACTGGGTGAGCGCAGCTACGACATCGTCGTCGGCGCGGACCTGATCGCGCAAGCGGCGCGGTGGATCGCGCCGATCTTAAAACGCCCACGTGTCGTCATCATCACCGATGAAAACGTCGCCCCGATCTATCTGGCCCCGTTGATGGCCTCGCTTCAAGGCGCCGACGTGCAATGCAACGCCATCACCCTGCCTGCGGGCGAACAGACCAAGAGCTTCGCGCAATTTGAAAAGCTGTGTGAAAGCGTTTTGGAACTGAAGGTCGAACGTTCGACCACTTTGATCGCGCTTGGCGGCGGCGTGATCGGCGATTTGGTCGGTTATGCGGCGGCTTCGATTTTGCGCGGTATGCCTTTTGTGCAAGTGCCGACGACGCTGCTCAGCCAAGTCGACAGCTCGGTCGGCGGTAAAACCGGCATCAACACCCGTCACGGCAAAAACCTGGTCGGTGCGTTCTGCCAACCGCAATTGGTTTTGGCCGACACCGCCGCGCTCAACACCCTGGACCACCGCCAACTGATGGCCGGATATGCCGAGGTGGTGAAATACGGCCTGATCGATGATCTGGACTTTTTCGAATGGCTGGAGATCAACGCCCAAGCGCTGATCGACGGCGACATGGACAAGCGTCGCCAAGCCATACTCACCAGTTGCGCGGCCAAAGCCCGGGTGGTGGCGGAAGACGAACTGGAAAGCGGCAAGCGTGCGTTGCTGAATTTGGGTCACACCTTCGGCCACGCCTTGGAAGCCGAAACCGGCTACGGCGGCGGGCTTTTGCACGGCGAAGCGGTCGCCATCGGCACCGTGATGGCGTTCGATCTGTCACAGCGCCTGGGCCTGTGCAGCGGTCAAGACCGTGGCCGCATCACCGCCCATTTTGAGGCCGTAAGTTTGCCGATGGACTTCAGCGCCTTGAACACCGATGAGTGGACCACCGACAAACTGATGGATCACATGAGCCGCGACAAAAAGGTCGAAGACGGCAAGCTGACGTTTATTTTGGCACGCTCCATCGGCGGAGCGTTCATCACCCGCGATGTTGCGGACAAAGACGTGCGCGCGCTGGTCGACGACTGGCTCGCGAACAAATCTGAATAGGTTGAAGCTGAGCGCATGATTTACATCGCCGCCGCCATTTTGATCTTGCTGATTTTATCGGCGTTTTTTTCCGGCTCGGAAACGGCGCTGACGGCGGCATCGCGCCCGCTGATGCACCAGTTGGAAAAAGACGGCAATCACCGCGCCGAACTGATCAACAAACTGTCCGATCAAAAAGAACGCCTGATCGGTGCGATTTTGCTGGGCAACAATCTGGTCAACATCCTCGCCAGCGCGCTTGCGACCAGTTTGCTGATGGGCTTGTTCGGCGAAGCAGGCGTGGCGCTCGCCACCGTGGGCATGACGCTGCTGGTGCTGATATTTTCGGAAATCCTGCCCAAGACCTACGCCATCCGCCACGCCAACCGCGCGGCACTGTCGGTGGTGCCGATCATCAATGTTTTGGTGATCGTGTTGTTGCCGTTCGTGCGCACCATCAACTTTATCGTGCGTTTGCTGCTGCGCCTGTTCAGGATTGATCCGCACGCCTCCGACGGGCTGCATTCATCGACCCAAGAACTGCGCGGCGCCATCGAAATCCACACCACCAACGCCGAAGGGGAAGAAAAAGAATCCGGCGTGATGCTGCGCAGCGTGTTGGATTTGGCCGACGTGCAGGTGGTCGAAATCATGACCCACCGCAAAGGCGTCACCGCCATCAACGCCGACGATAGCGTAGAAAGCATCATCACCCAAGTGCTCGAAAGCCCCTATTCGCGCCTGCCGCTGTGGCGTGACGAACCGGACAACGTGGTCGGCGTTCTACACGCCAAAGCGCTGCTGCGCGAAGTCCGCGAACACGCCAACGACCCTCAAAAGCTGGACACACTCGACATTTTGTCGATCGCCGCCAAGCCTTGGTTCGTACCGGAAACCACGCCGCTGCTCGACCAACTTCAGGCGTTTCGCGAACGGCGCGAACATTTCGCCATGGTCGTCGATGAGTACGGCAGCCTGCTCGGCATCGTCACGCTGGAAGACGTGCTGGAAGAAATCGTCGGCGATATTTCCGATGAAACCGACATTACGGTGCATGGCGTACACTTTAATTCCGACGGCACCATGGTGGTGCAAGGCGACGTCACCATTCGCGATCTCAACCGTCAATTCGATTGGGACCTGCCCGATGAAGAAGCCGCGACCATCGCGGGGCTCATCTTGCACGAGTCGCGACGCATTCCCGAAGCTGGGCAATCGTTCCGCTTTTTCGGCTTTCGCTTTGAAATCTTGCGCCGCTACCACCACCAAATCAAAACCATCCGCATTACGCCCCCGGTGGATGAACAAGGCGACGATGCAAAAACCTAATTGATCGTTGGATAACACTTTGATGCGAACCGCATAAAAATGGTGTATTAAAGAATCCGGTACCCAAGTTTCATGTTCAGGGGGCATTTCATCCATGCAACGGCGCATCATTCCCGATGTCGTGCGCGCACAAGACATCGTCGCGCTCGACAAGGCCCGGTCCGTCCATGACGCCGTACAGCTGATGAGCACCCATAACATCGCGGCGGTGGCCGTCACCAACGGCGATCACCAGCTGATCGGAATTCTGAGTGAGCGCGACATCACCCACCGGGTGCTGGCCTGCGGGCTGAACCCTCAAGCCACGCCGCTGTCCGATGTGATGACGGAAAACCCCGAAACGCTTCTCGCATCCGACAGTTACCTGGACGCCATCGAATTGATGCTGACGCGCAACATCCGCCATCTGCCGGTCGTTGACGACCAGCAGCGCGTCATTGCGATGATTTCTATGCGGGACCTGCTGCAAGCAGCCCTAAAACAGCTCAACGTCAGCATTGACGAAGCGCGCCTTGAAGCTTTTAGCCCTGAAGACGCTTAAGTTCAGTTCAAATTCGCGGCAAGCGCCATACGCCCTGGCAACGTCTCAGCACCGTCTTTGGCGCCAAGATTGCCGTGACCGGCGCGCACATGACCGGTATCGGATGCCGCTTCACGGAAATAGCCCAAGATAAAGGCCCGCACGGCTGCGGTGCGGCTGGAGCCTTTGCGACGCTGTTCGATCAGGGTGCAGACTTCGTGCACGCTCATTTCTTCGCGCGCGCAAATCTCTTCAAGCGCACTCCACACATCTTGCTCTAAACGCAAGCTGGTGCGGTGACCGTCGACGGTAACGTTTCTGCTTTGGAGTCGGCTGTTCATCGGCCCACATCCCCCCATTTTCCATATTTTCTATATTGGGATAATCCTAAACATATATGTAAGGCCGCATCGCAATGATGCAACATATAATAAGGTTCGTCCGAATCTGCGCTCTTTTCAATTGCATTTTCGGACTATGCAGCAACCCATTGAATACAATGGTACTTTTAGAAAGATTCTGATTTTACCCAAAAAAAGCTCTCGTTTCACCGACACATTTTTACGGTGAAGTTTACGCGCGAGATTCTTCTGGAGTGAGCGTTTTCAGTTCCAAAGCATGAATGTCGTTGGCCATTTCGTCGGCCAAAGCGGCGTAAACCATGCGCTGGCGCTGGACGCGGTTTTGCCCTTCGAACGCGCTGGACACCACGATCACGGCGAAATGACTTTCACCCTCGGCACGCGCGCCGGCATGGCCCGCATGTTTGGCGCTGTTGTCGATGACCTCAAGATGGGCCGGGCTCAGGGCAGCGGCGAGCTTGGTTTCGATGGCATTGCGAACGCGCATGGTGTAATCCTCACAAAATAATCGGGTCCCGAACAAGTAAGGCATATCGCCTAAGGATCAAGGACCAATTCCATCTGGGCAAAACGAAGACAGCCCGCATCTTGCAACACAGCGTCGAAAACCCCATAGTTAAGCCATGGCCTCTCGAGCACAAAATTCTGGGCGCGCCCGCAAAGCGGGTTTGGAAACCCCCTCCTTCACGATCCGCCCCAAGCGCGCGGCGCAAAGCCACGCGCGCACGTGCGATTGGCATGGCTGCGATGATGAAGGTGAGTTCCGTACCCACCGATCACCGCGCGAAATGGGCAGCCATGTCTGGTACTGTGCCGATCACATCCGCGACCACAACAAGGCGTGGAACTATTTCGAAGGTCTGAGCGACGATGAAGTCGAAGCGGTGATCAAAAACGACACCGTGTGGCAGCGCCCAACCTGGGATCTCGGTTCCAAGGCCGACAAGGAAAAAGCCAAAGCGTTCGCCGCCGGTGCGCGCATCCAAGACAACTTCGGTTTTTTCAACGACGCCACGGCCGAAAACCAAAGCACCAGCCGATCCTTTCCGCCCGACAGCCCCATCGCGAAAGCCTATGCGGTGCTTGACCTGACGCCCCAAGCCAACGTTGACGACGTCAAGGCGTGCTACAAAAAGCTTGTCAAACGCCATCACCCAGACGCCAATGGCGGGTGTAAAGAAGCCGAAGAGAAGTTTAAGGAAATCGGCCTCGCCTACCAGACGGTCCTTAAGTACCTCGGCGCATAGACCATCTATACGCCCCTCCCCTAAAAACCTATGCCGCATCTGCCCCGGCACATTGCAAACCGGAAATCATCATGACCATCACTTCAGACGCAAATACCTCGTCCTTCCCGTTGGATGCACCCGACATCAATTTGGATGTGCGCCAAACCTTTGGTATCGACGTCGATATGGAGGTCCCGGCCTTTTCCCAAGGCGAAGCCCACGTGCCCAACATCGATCCGAACTATCAGTTCGATTTCGACACCACGCTGGCGATCCTGGCGGGCTTCAAGCACAACCGCCGGGTCATGGTGCAGGGCTATCACGGCACCGGAAAATCGACCCACATCGAACAAGTCGCCGCGCGTCTCAACTGGCCGATGATCCGCGTCAACCTGGACAGCCACGTGTCGCGCATCGATCTGGTCGGCAAAGACGCCATCGTGCTCAAAGACGGCAAGCAAGTGACGGAGTTTCGCGAAGGCATCCTGCCGTGGGCGCTGCAACACCCGGTCGCCATCGTGTTCGACGAATACGACGCCGGGCGACCCGACGTGATGTTCGTGATCCAGCGCGTTTTGGAAGTCGAAGGCCGTCTCACGCTGCTCGACCAAAGCCGCGTGATCCGCCCGCACAACTCATTTCGCCTGTTTTCGACCACCAACACCATCGGCCTGGGCGACACCACCGGGCTGTATCACGGCACCCAGCAGATCAACCAAGGCCAGATGGATCGCTGGAACATCGTCGCGACGCTCAACTACCTGCCCCACGACGACGAAACGCGGATCATCCTGGCCAAGGTCGCGGCCTATCAAACCGACGCCGGACAAGAGGTTGTCTCGTCGATGGTGCGGGTCGCGGACCTCACCCGTGAAGGCTTCGTCAGCGGCGATATCTCGACTGTGATGAGCCCGCGCACGGTGTTGACGTGGGCGGAAAACGCACAGATTTTCGGCGATGTCGGCACCGCGTTCCGCATGAGCTTCCTCAACAAATGCGACGAACTGGAACGCCCCATCGTGGCCGAATATTACCAGCGCTGCTTTAACGAAGAGCTGCCCGAATCGCTCATCAAATCCAATTTCGGCGCTCCGAGTGAGGGATAGGCCCCGTTCATGTCACAGGCAGAACCGCTCGGCGAAACACTCAAACGCGCAACCGCCTCGACGCTGAAGGCCATGGCCCAAAAGCGTGAGCTGTCGGTCGGTTTCGCGCGCGGTCAAGCCGGGCCGTCGTATTCCGGTGACGCCGCCATGCTGCCGGAACCCGAACCCGAACCGCACATCAAAGCCGCCGACATCCAACGCCTGCGCGGCCAAGCCGACGCCTTGGCGATGCGCATGCAGTATCACGACCAAGCGCTGCACAACCGCTTGATGCCGCCGGGCGAGGATGCCCGCAAAGTGTTCAGCGCACTGGAGCAAGCGCGTGTCGAAGCCGTGGGCGCGCTGGTTTTTCCCGGTGCCGGTCAAAACATGGCCGCCTTGCACGAACAAAACGCCACCAAATACCGCACCGTCGCTGAACGCGATCCCCAGCACATGGCCCAGGCGATCACGCTGTTGGCGCGCGAACGTTTTGGCGACGATAAACTGCCCGCCGCCGCCGAGGCCTTGGCCCAGTTTTGGCGACCGTGGCTGGATGAAAAAGCCCCCGGACGCCTCGACAAGTTGGCGAGCACCCTCAACGATCAAGCCGAATTCGCCCGCGAAGCGGGCATGTTGATGCAGGCGTTGGAACTGCTCAACGAACTGCCGGGCCAATCTGAGCAAGACCAGCAATCGGACCAAGACGCCGAAAGCAAGGAACAGCCCCAAGAAAGCGGCGAAGACGAAAACCAACAAGGCGACGGCGAACAAGATACCTCCGGCGCGGTGGGTTCCGAAGGCATGAGCGCCGAACTCGCCGATGGCCTAGACGGCGACGGCGGCCTTGACGAAGACATGGTGGCGGGCGGCGAAACGCCAGCCGGCCCCAGTGATTTCGACGACACGTGGCCGCAAAACGATCCCCAAGCCACGGTGCCGTACCACGCCTTCACCATCGAACACGACCAAGTGGTCCCTGCCGAAGAGCTGTGTGAACCGATGGAGCTGCAGCGCCTGCGCGAACAATTGGACCGCCAGTTGGACAAGCTGCAAGGCGTGGTCACCAAGCTCGCCAACCGCTTGCAGCGGCGCTTGCTAGCCAAGCAGACGCGCTCGTGGGAATTCGATTTGGAAGAAGGCTTGCTCGACGTCGCAAAGTTGTCGCGCGTGGTCATCGATCCCTACGCGCCGCTGTCGTTCAAGGAAGAAAAAGACGCCGATTTCCGCGACACCGTGGTGTCGTTGCTGATCGACAATTCCGGCTCCATGCGTGGACGGCCAATCACCATCGCCGCCACCAGCGCCGATGTCATGGCGCGGACCTTGGAACGTTGCGGGGTGAAGGTCGAAATTCTCGGCTTCACCACCCGGGCGTGGAAAGGCGGCAAATCGCGCGAACAATGGGTCGAACAAGGCAAACCGGACAAGCCCGGTCGCCTCAACGATCTGCGCCACATCATTTACAAGGGTGCCGACACCCCGTGGCGTCGGGTGCGGCGCAATTTGGGCCTGATGCTCAAAGAAGGCATCTTGAAGGAAAACATCGACGGTGAAGCGTTGATGTGGGCACACAACCGTCTTTTGGCCCGCCCCGAACAACGGCGCATCTTGATGGTCATTTCCGACGGCGCGCCGGTCGACGACGCGACCTTGAGCGTCAACCCCGGCAACTATTTGGAACGTCACCTGCGCGACGCCATCGAGTGGATCGAAACCAAATCGTCGGTCGAACTGATCGCCATCGGCATCGGCCACGACGTGACGCGCTATTACAAGCGCGCTGTGACGCTGTTGGACGCCGAAGACTTAGGCGGCACGATTATGTCCGAGCTCGCCGACTTGTTCGACGAAGACCCGAAATCCACCCAAAATCAAGTGCGTACGCGTAGGCGGGCATAATCGCTTACGAGAAAGCAAGGCGCACTTAAATCTTGCCTCTTTGCCGATTTCGCATAAGATCACTGTGTATGAGATGAACTGAATGTTCATCCGCAGTTTGCTATGGGGATGACCGTGATTTACACGCGCGTCAAAAGTGCGATCCGCATGACCTGCAGCCGCCTCAAGGTCACGTACCGAGGCGCGGCCCAGGCAGCGCTGTTCGCGATGCTTTTGCAAGCGATGATCCCGCTGAGCGCCGCCGTGCCCCTTCCGGGCGACGACGGCATCCGCAAGGGTCAGTCACTCCCTAGCTTCTACCTCGTAATTTGTACGGCCTACGGTGTACAGGCTCGTGGCGACGTTTCGAGCGGACCTCTGGACAAGGTTCCTTCCGACGTCATGCCGTGGGACTGCCCGGTCTGCCAAGTGCAGGCCAGCACGCAAGGTCCGGTCCCTCAGACGCCGCAGGTGTCGTTCACACCTCTCGACCTCCCTCAGAGGTGTAATGCGCCTGATTCGAGCGATAAGCGGACCGCACTTTGGAGTGCCGCGCCGGGGCTCGCACGCGGCCCACCCGCCGCCTGACCCACAGTTATACTTCCCATAAGGACCACGCTCGGGCCGGAAATTAGGACGGCCGGCTCGGGCGTGTGTCTTTATCATAACCCTTCATATCTCAGAGATTTTTCCATTTTCACCAGCACCCCTTTTGCCATTTCCATAAGGCATAACCGGGGTGCCATCCCTAGAGGCGCTTAACCAAGTGCCAAAGATGCAAGGATCTACACTATGAACAGCTTCAAGACTTTCATCGCCGCCACCGCGCTCGCCACCGTCGCGTTTTCCAGCGCCGCCATGGCCGGTGACATGACGATTTCCAAACCTTGGGCCCGTGCATCCGCAGGCATGGCCAAGGCCGGTGCCGCGTTCATGTTCATCTTCAACGAAACCGGCAAGGACGACACCTTGATCGCCGCCAAAGCCGACGTTTCGAAAAAGATCGAACTGCACACCCACCTGATGGAAGGCGGCGTGATGAAAATGCGTGAAGTCGAAGGCGGCATTCCAGTGAAAAACGCCACGACCCAGGAATTGAAACCCGGCAGCTATCACGTGATGTTCATGGGCCTCCATGCCCCGCTGAAGGAAGGTTCCACCTTCCCCGTCACGCTGGTGTTCCAACACGCCGGTGAAAAAACCATCAACGTCGAAGTGATGGGTGCCGGTTCCATGGGCGACATGGCCAAGCACAAAATGGGCGGCATGAAGAAAACCTCCGAACACGGCGGCACGCCGGCTGCGGAACACGGCGGCAAGCCCGCCAGCACCATGCCAGGCATGGGCCAGTAATCCACGCCCTGATCAGCCAGCAAAACGAAAGGCCGGAACGTTATCGTTCCGGCCTTTTTTGTTACTCAGCCCCCCCTAAACCTCGGTCCATATGCGTCAGGAAACTGCGAGCGCTGCGCCAGCGAGGGCAATGCCCGCGCCACCTGCACGCGCCGCAAGTCTGGCGCTTTTTTCCATATACGTGTGCAAAGCGATGCTCAGCCCCATACCCAAGGCATGCAGCGCTGCGGTTACGGCGATAAAACCCAGACTGTATGTCATGCCGCTGACGTTCAACGGCATTTCCGTACCGTGCGCGTGGCCGTGAAACACCGCCAGTCCCCCGGCAAGCGTCATGACGGCAGCCAGCGGCAACTTGCCGCCCCAAGCGACAACTGCGCCCAAGATGATCACCGAACCGGCGATGCCTTGTTCGACAAACGGAACGTCAGCACCATATACGCCGAGCACACCGCCAACGGCCGTCAAGGCGACAAAACTTGCGGGCACCCACCACAAGGCGCGCCCGCCGTGTTGTGCCGCCAGTATACCGACCGCAACCATGGCCAAGATATGATCAAGGCCGCCGATCGGATGGAACATGCCCGCCGCCATACCGCTGCTCACCGCAACGCCAGTATGCGCCACCGCCGACGACGCTGCGAAAACACTCAATGACACCAGTCCAATAATCGTATGTTTCATGGTATACCCCCCTATATAGTTACACTGCAAAACTCAAAGTATGACGATTCTCATAATTATCATACTTGCGTTCTTGCGAGGGGGCAATGAAAGAGAAAAAATCGATGGAACGCGTCACCATAACGCTGGAAGCCGATCTGCTGGTGCAGTTCGATGCCTATATGGATGCAAAGGGTTACAGCAATCGCTCAGAAGGCGTCCGCGATGCCATTCGACAGCTGTTGGCTGATGAACGCATTGCCGCGGATGACGAGGCGCAATGCGTCGGTTGCGTATCGTACGTCTACGATCACCAAGAACGCTTATTGTCATCGCGGCTGATGGAAGCCCAACACCATCACCACGACATCCCTGCTGCCACCTTACACCTGCATATCGATGAGAAAAATTGCCTGGAAGCCACTGTGCTCAAAGGTACGGTGAAAGATGTGCGCCATCTATCCAATCACCTCACCTCGCAAACTGGTGTGAAGCATGGCCGCCTGCACATTATTCCGGTCGAGAGCGACACATAGGGGCCTTTGGTGACCTCTTAAGGCCTGGTGCGACGCGATCGTCCGCGCATATTGGGCACCGAACTGGTGCGCCGGGCGCGCTTCACAGGACCCGTTTGAGGACCCGTGTGAGCTGCGGGCGCTGAACCGGTCATCTCCCCGGCCAAATCCTGCAGGCGCTCGATCCGGCTTTGCATTTTGGGGTGGGTGGAAAACAGGCTATCCATCGATTTGGCGTGCAGCGGGTTGACGATGAACATGTGCGCGGTGGCGGGATTGTCTTCGGCGCGGGCATTGTCGATACGCTGTGCCCCTTGTTCCAATTTGGCCAAAGCCGACGCCAACCACAATGGTTGGCCGCATATTTCGCTACCGATACGATCGGCCTCGTATTCGCGCGAACGCGACACTGCCATCTGCACCATCATCGCCGCCATGGGTGCCAAGATCATCACCAAAATCACCCCGACGAAGCCGAGCGGATTGTTGCGATTGTCGCCGCCGCCGAAAAACATCGCGAAGTTCGCCAGCATGCTCAGCGCACCGGCGATGGTCGCGGTGATGGTCATGATCAGGGTATCGCGATTTTTCACGTGCGCCAGTTCATGCGCCATCACGCCCGCGACCTCATTGGTATCCAACAAGCGCAGCAAGCCCGTGGTCGCCGCGACGGCGGCATTTTCGGGATTGCGCCCGGTGGCGAACGCGTTGGGCTGGTCTTCGTCGATGATATAGACCTTTGGCATGGGCAGGCCGCCCTGCTGCGCCAAGGCTGAAACCATGTCGTAAAATTCCGGTTGCTCGGTACGCGACACGGGGCGCGCGCCGTACATCTTGAGCACCATTTTGTCCGACGACCAATAGGCCCAGAAATTCATCCCGACCGCGATCGCCAAAGCGATCATCATGCCGCCCGCGCCGCCCAGCATGAAGCCAGCGGCCATGAACAGCGCCGTCAAACCGGCAATCAAAATGGCTGTGCGCATGTAGCCCATCGATGGTCCTTTCGCATTCGTATCGAACGTTTTTCGCTGTAGCGGAGATAGGCGCGCGCCCCCTCAGCCGTCAAGGCCCCTGCTGGCCCTGCATCTTCATAAAAAATTGGACGATTGACTAATTAAGACGACCGTCTTATTTTTAATACAGCCTAAGCGTCAGAGGACCGAACTCAAACCCCAACCCAAACCCCAAGGGGAAAGCCCATGAACATGATCAAAACGACCACGGACGAAGCCCGCCTGAACGAGCTGATCGACAAGCGGCTCGACGCCGTTTTGGAAAACAAGCTGGCCGAAATCGACGCCAACAAAACCCCGTCGCTGGCGATCATTTCCACCAAAGGCACCATGGACATGGCGTATCCGCCGTTCATCTTGGCCTCGACCGCGGCGGCGTTGGATTGGGATGTGTCGGTGTTTTTCACCTTTTATGGGCTTGAGCTGTTGAAGAAAAAGCCGAGCCTGCAGGTCAGTCCGCTGGGCAATCCGTCGATGCCGATGAAAATGCCCATCGGCCCCGATTGGCTCAAAGGCATCGAATGGAACATCCCCAACGCGGTGATGAGCAACGTGCCCGGTTTTGAAGCCATGGCCACGGCGATGTTCAAGGAAACCACCTGCGCCAAAGGCGTCGCCAGCGTTGAAGAGCTGCGCGAAGCATCCATCGATGGCGGTGCGAAGCTGTACGCCTGTCAGATGACCGTCGATCTGTTCGGTCACGAGCAAAGCGATTACATCGACGAGGTCGAAGGCTGGATCGGCGCGACCAGTTACCTGCCCATGTCGCAAAAAGCCGACATCAGCCTGTTCATCTAAAGAAAGGGACACACCATGGAATACACCCACGATTTGGACACCCGCGGGCTCAATTGCCCACTGCCGATTTTGAAAATCAAAAAGACCCTTAACAAGGCGGAAAGCGGCGATGTGGTGCGCATGATCAGCACCGATCAAGGTTCGCTGAAAGACATCGAATCGTTTTGCAAGCAAACCGGCAACACCCTGCTTTCGACCTCCAGCGTGGATCTTGAGCACACCTTTTTCGTACGTAAGGACTGACGTTCATGAACGATCACAATCGCCCGGTGACGGTACTGGTCACCGGGGCCACCGGATTTGTCGGCTCTCACACCTTGGCTGCGCTGGTCGGCATGGACAATGTCAAAGTCGTCGCCGCGTGCCGCAACCCGGCTAAACTGTCGGGTCGCTTTCAAGGTGAAGTCCGGGTCGGTGATCTGAACGATGCTGGATTTCGCAAGCGCGTTTTGCAAGACGTCGATGCCGTCGCCCACTGCGCAGCATGGACCGCCGCGTGGGGTCACCGCGCACAATCGGACCAACACCACCTGCGCCCCGCCGTCCAGTTTATCGACGATGTGATCAATGCCGGGATCAAACGCTTCGTGCACGTCAGCTCCACCGCGCTGAACGACCGCAACAGCGTTGATGATGCCAACGGCGTCGGTGAGGTGACACCGTTTTTTCCCCATCTGCACAACGTCCAGCGGATCGAAGAACACATGCGCGCGCACGCCGACCAGAGCACCACCTTCGTCAACATGCGCTTGGGATTCTTCGTCGGTTCCAACTACGGGATCGGTATTTTACCGATGTTGCTGCCGCGCCTGAAAACGCATCTGGTGCCATGGGTGAGCGGCGGCGCGACCCACCTGCCGCTGATCGATGGCCGCGACATCGGCCAAGCTATGGCCCGCGCGGCCACCGTGCCGGGTTTGCAGGGTTACGAGGCCTTCAACATCATCGGCCCTGAAAACCCCACCGTGCGCGACGTGATCACATTTATTCACGACGAATTCGGCTACCCCATGCCGCACTTTTCGGTGCCGTTCCCCATCGCCTACGCCTTTGCGTGGTTGATGGAAAAAATCGACCCGTTGGTGTGGTGGGAACCTTTGGTGACGCGTTCGATCATTCATTTCATGGAAGAAAAATCCGTCACCAACGCGCGCGCGGAAAAACTACTGGGTTACACGGCTGAACATGGCTGGCAAGACGCCGTGCGTCTGCAAATCGCCGAAATGGCGCAACGCCAAACCAAAGCGATGTCGATGACGCCACCGATCGGCGCGTGATGCATGGAAATGGAATAATGTCTGGAAACCTAAGCCCCGGCGCGTAAGATGGGAACATTATCTCGCACACAAGCCGGAGCCGTCATGGGCCGCAAGGGCGAAGAGAAACGCCAGCGCATCGTCGATGCCGCCAACACCCTGTTTTATCACAAGGGCTTCACCGCAACGTCGTTCGCCGACATTGCGGACATCTGCGACGTGCCCAAGGGCAATTTCTATTTCTACTTCCGCACCAAGGAAGAACTGCTCGACGCGGTGGTCCGCGCGCGTATGGAACGCATGGCCAAGCACCTCGACACCCTGCACCAGGACTTCCCCGATCCGCGCAAACGCCTGCACCGCATCGCCGACGTGCCCTTCAATGATCGCCATGAGGTCGCGCAATACGGCTGCCCCATGGGCACCCTCAGCGCCGAATTGGGCAAACTGACGCCGCTGGGCCAAAACGCCTTAACGTCGATGTATTCGCTGATGATCATGAGCATTCAGCATTGCTTGGTGGGCATCGGCCTCGATCAAGATGACGCCGAACGCCAAGCGCGCCATATGCTGACGCGCCTGCAAGGGGCGGCGAACCTGGCCCAGACCTTCAAAGATGTGAATTGGCTGGAAACAGAAATTGCCGACATCCATGCCTGGATCGATTCCCTCTGATCGATTCTTTGTAATCGAATGGCCGCTGGTGATATGCTGACGTGCACATCATCATAGCTGAGGCCGCCTGTGTTTCGTCGCATTCTGTTTGCCCTGACATTGATCATGCTCGCCAGTTCCCCTGCACGAGCGGATCCGTTTTGGGCGAATTTGGAACGCATTTCCGAACCGTTCATGACCGCGCCCCACGATCTAACCCTGACACCGGACGGTCGCTATCTGGTGGTCGCGGACATGGGCAATGATCGGGTCTTGCTGCTTGACCCGGATCAGTTGAGCATCGAAGCCATCATCGGCGAAGGTACGCTCAGCTTCCCACATGATGTGGTTTTCGACGCCCAGGGGCGTTTGCTGGTCGCCGACAGCGGCAATGATCGCATCGTGATCTATGAGCTTGAAGACACCCATGCGCGCATCATTGACATCATCGACGGGCTCGACAGTCCCGAAGGCATCGCGGTGGGGCCACAGGGACGGCTGTACATCGCCGCCACCATGGAAGACCGCGTGGTGCGCATCCGCGATGGCCAAGTCGAAGCCTCAGCCGACAGCGCGCTGGGCATGGCCTTGGCCCGCCCCCACGATATCGAAATCCGCCAAGACGCCACCGGGTTGAGCATCATCGCCACGGACCCTGGCAACCATCGCTTGGTGGTATTCGACCAAGACCTGCGCCCAAAATTCGAAATTTCCACATGGGATCCAACGTTTTCGGAACCCAAATACATCGCCCATGACGAACGCGGACGGCTGTACGTGGCCGATCAGTACAACAACGTGATCCGCGTGTTCAGCCCCACTGCCGCGCCGATCGGGCGTTTCGCCGAAACTCATGTCAAACTGCCCGAAGGCATCTTGGTGAGCAAAGATCGCGCCTGGGTGTCGGACACGGAACGCGGGCGCGTTTTGCTTTACCGTTTGGGCGAAATCCATTAGAAATACCTGATATACAAAATTCTACGCAGCACATAACAATCGGAAAACCGATGAAGACCTCCTTTGACCTCGACCTCATTGCGCCCGCACGCGAGCGACTGGCCCGCCACCCGGTTTACGAATCCGTGCGCTCCCTCGCCGACCTGCGCGTGTTCATGCAGCACCACGTCTATTCGGTATGGGATTTCATGTCGCTGTGCAAAACCCTGCAAAATGAGCTGGCGCCGACGCGCGTGCCGTGGGCGCCCAAGGGCGACCCGATGGTGCGCCGCTTCATCAACGAAATCGTTTTGGAAGAAGAAACCGACCAAGGTCTGCCCGGCCAACAGCCTGAATTCTTGAGCCATTATGAGCTTTACCGCGCCGCCATGCGCGAGATTGGCGCGGACGCGGACACCGTGCAAATGTTCGTCGAAACCGCCGCCGAAAAAGGCATTCGCGGGGCGTTTAACGACCACGAAATTCCCGGACCATCGCGCGCATTCACCGCGCAGACCTTTCAGTTCATCGAAACCGACAAACCTCACGTCGTCGCGGCGGCGTTTGCGCTGGGGCGTGAACACATCATCCCTGCGATGTTTCGTTCGTTTTTGTCGGACATGGCGCTCACAAAGCATGATGCACCGGCGTTTCACTATTACTTAGAACGCCACATTCACTTGGATGAAGATTTCCACGCCCCGCTGTCGCTGCGCATGCTCGACGCGTTCATCGACGGCGACGCCAAAAAAGCCCGCGAAGCCGAAGACGCCGCCCTTTTGGCGATCGATGCCCGCACGCGCTTTTGGGACGGCGTTTTCGACGCTTTGCCGGGAAATCAAGAAGCCGCCGCCGAATAATCCATATCTTTTTGACCATCTTCCCTCTGGCGTGTGCACAAAACGCACCGTTCTCTTCACGCGTCTCGATTCCGGGCGTCATAGATAACGAGGAGAACACTGTTAGGAGATGGCAAATGACGTTTTCCAGTAACAACCAACTGTCGTTCTTGGCATGGCTGATGATGCTTTCGGCGCAATTCGGCCCAACGGGATGCGGACGGCGTTTCATCGGCACCTATCGCTACTAAGCCGCCTGTGCGATGCCTGAACTCAATGTAACGCGAACCGGTTGCAGGCGTTTTATGCGCCAAGACAACCAAGGCCACGTACAACTGACGTGGTCGCGGATGAGCGATCACGCCAACATCGTCGCCACGTTCAGTGATGCGAGCCAAGTTTCAGTGTTTCACGACGCCTTCGATTTGGCTTTGCACGCGCTTGAACGCGCCGTGCCGAACGGGGCGATGCCGGCCATGTGCGCCACCTGCGCGCTGGGCATGTTGGAGCCCTTGAGCACCCTGAACGGATATGACAAATGGACGTGCTTTCGCCAAAACAAGCGCCGCGTCGGCGTCAACGCGACCGACGTCTGCCCCGCTTACACCCAACACCATCGGCGAACACAGCCATAGTTCGCGCACAACAAAAGGCCCGCTCAGTGAGCGGGCCTTTTGATAAGGGTCTTAAAAGACTGACTTAAGCGGCTTTGGCCAGCGCGCGACGAATGCGGCGCTTGAGCTTCTGTGCTTCTTCGGTCAGCTTCAGGTTCGACGTCCCCAACAGGTAAGCGTCGAGGCCACCGTTGTGTTCGATCGAACGGATGGTGCTGGCGCACACACGCAAGCTCACCGACTGACGCAGAGCATCGCTGATCAGCGAAACGTCCTGCAAATTCGGCAGAAAGCGGCGGCGGGTTTTGTTGTGGGCGTGAGACACGTTGTTACCGGTCATAACGCCACGGCCTGTCAGGGCACATTTACGGGCCATCGTTCGGCTCCTCAAGTCAAAAACGGATGCAGGGCCACAACGCGTGCAGCCCCGAGTGCGCGGTTTTTACGGAATTTAAAGGGTCACGTCAAGCCAGAAATGGCATAAACGCTCCACATTCAGCCTTCTATTTTTCGCCTTGGCGAATAAACGCCATCAATTCGAGCGAGAACCGCGGGCCTTTCTTGATCAAGGTCGTGCGCGGCGGCAAGGATTCCAGCATTTCATTGCTGATATCATCAGCCGTAACCACGGCGATTTGCACCGCGCGGGTGGCTTCAAAAGTTTGCAACGCCCACGCCAATTCGACGCCGGTCATGCGTTCAAGCGCATGGGTGGTGATGACAAAATCGGGTTTAAGGGTCAGCGACATGTCGATCGCTTCGATCGCTTTGTCGAGAATCGAGACTTTGTAGCCCAGCTGCGCCAATTCCTGAGAGATGATCTTGCGCTGCACACCGCGCGGCATGATCATCACGGCGGAGCCCTTGTCCAGTGCACGCACGCCGCTTTGACGCCGTCCGGTCGGCAAACTGCGCAGCATCATATGGGCGAGCTGATCGTCCGGTTCTTCACCCGCCACCAAAATATCGGTCAGCGTGTTGGTGAACACCATCAAGTCTTCGGCTGTTACGGTGGATATGTCGCCGCTGGTTTCGAGATAGTCTTCAAGGCCGTGAGCGACCTTGGAAATGGTCGGAAACCCGAACGAGCCCCCCGCTCCCTTGATGGAATGGATGATGCGCTTGATTTCCAAAATGTGTCTGTCGGCGCCGTCGGAACCAAAGCGCAGCGCTTCGATCTCATCTTCGATGGTGTCGAGCTTATCGCGCGTATTGTCAATGAAGTCCTGGCGCATATCGGCCAGGATCATCTCCAGATCCGGATCGGACGACGACATCATAACCCCACCCCTACAGTCCATTTAACGTACGTCATTTTATAGGCCGCTCAATCGGGAGCAAGCAAAAACCCCGCCGGACGCGCCGACGGGGTTTCGCAACAGGTATTAAAAGCTTCGACGCTTACCAGCTGGCCATTTCGGCTTGCAGGTTTTCGTCGAGTTTTTCCAAGAACTGGTTGGTGGTCATCCACCCCTGATCGGGACCGATCAACAGCGCCAGATCCTTCGTCATGAAGCCTGCTTCGACCGTGTCGACACAGACTTTTTCCAAGGCTTCAGCGAACTTGACCACGTCTGGGGTGTCGTCGAATTTGCCGCGATAGGCCAAGCCACGGGTCCACGCAAAGATCGACGCAATCGGGTTGGTCGAGGTTTCTTTGCCTTGTTGGTGTTGGCGATAGTGGCGCGTCACGGTGCCGTGGGCGGCTTCAGCTTCGACCGTTTGACCATCCGGGGTCATCAACACTGACGTCATCAAACCCAGCGAGCCAAAGCCCTGCGCGACGGTATCGGACTGCACATCGCCATCGTAGTTTTTGCACGCCCACACGAAGCCGCCCGACCATTTCATGGCACACGCGACCATGTCGTCGATCAAGCGGTGTTCATAGGTGAGGTTGGCATCTGCGAACTTGGATTTAAATTCGGCATCGAAGACTTCTTGGAACAGGTCCTTAAAGCGCCCGTCATAGGCCTTCATGATGGTGTTTTTGGTCGACAAGTACACCGGCCAGCCCATGTCCAAGCCGTAATTCAAGCACGAACGGGCAAAACCGCGGATGCTGTCATCCAAGTTGTACATGGACATCGCCACGCCGCCGCCGGGGAAATCGAACACGGTGTGCTCGACCGGTTCGGAACCATCGGCGGGCACAAACTTCATCGTCAAGGTGCCGGGGCGGTCCACGACCATGTCGGTGGCGCGATATTGGTCGCCAAACGCATGACGACCGATGACGATCGGTTGGGTCCAGCCGGGCACCAAGCGCGGCACGTTGGAACACAAGATCGGTTGGCGGAACACGGTGCCGCCGATGATGTTCCGTATGGTGCCGTTGGGGCTTTTCCACATGGCCTTGAGACCGAATTCTTCGACGCGATCTTCATCCGGGGTGATGGTCGCGCATTTCACGCCGACCCGGTATTTTTTGATCGCTTCGGCGGCATCGATGGTGATTTGGTCGTCGGTTTCATCGCGCTTTTCAACGCTAAGATCGTAGTACTTTAGGTCCACGTCCAGATACGGCAGAATCAGTTTGGTCTTTATGAAATCCCAGATGATGCGGGTCATTTCATCGCCATCGAGCTCGACGATAGGGTTGGCGACTTTGATCTTCGACATCCGCGTTTCTCCTTAATTTTGCCCCACGACCCCTGTACTTGGCCCTGTACTTGGGTGCTCACCGAAATTGGCGCCGGGATTTATCGGGTTTCATTTTTCGGGGTTGTTCCAAACTGTGTTTGTGTGCACGTGCAACATAAGACCCCCCACCCGCTTTGACAAGCAGCGCGCATCACGGAGCCAATTCGCTCAAAACACCAAAACACGACAGGTTTGTTACAAGAAAAAACATTGCACCCAATCTCTCACCCCCCATGTGAAAAGAGTACAAACGCCACCACATCCTCAAGAACACCGGTTGCGGCGGCATTTCTTGATATTCGCCTTGGGGGGCGAATGGAGCCAATGGGCTTCGGCGAATTGTTGATCATTGCGCGAGGGGGGCCGCGTTGGCTTTGGGACGCTTTCAACATGCGCACCATTTTAATTTTTGCACTGTTTGGCGCCATTGCCATTGTTGCAGGGCATCAACTCACCCACATCGTTTTAAACAGCTTTTCAAGCCATCGCATTGAGCTTTTCGAAACCTCTTTCGCGATTGCGTTGTTCTTGATGTTGGTGCTCGGTTTTGGCCTGATCCAGCGCAAACTTGAAAGAAACAACAACGAACTCAACGCCCTCAATCAAGAGCGTTCCGCAACCATGCAGGAACTGGCGGAAAGCCGTTCCAGCCTCGCCAAGGCACAGCGCATTGCCCACCTGGGCAACTGGGATTGGAACATTCAAAGTGGTGAACTGTCGTGGTCGAACGAGATTTATCGCATTTTCGGCCTCAGTCCCCAGGCGTTCGGCGCCACATACGAAGCCTTTCTCAACGCCGTACACCCCGATGACCGCGAAAGCGTCATCGAATCCGTCAATCGCGCCGTTTATGAAAAAGAGCCCTACTCCATTGAACACCGGGTGGTTCGCCCAGATGGCGACGAGCGCCACGTTCATGAACAAGGGGAAGTGATCCGCAGCGCCACCGGCGAGCCGCTGTCGATGAGCGGCACGGTGCTTGACATCACCGAGCGCAAACGAATCGAAGAAAAAGTCCACATACTCAACGCCGATCTGGAACAACGCGTTCAAGACCGCACCCAAGCGCTTCAAGAAGAAATCACCATCCGCAAAAATGCAGAAAAAGACAGCCGTGCACAGCGCATTAAAGCACAGCGTTATTTGTCCATGGCAGGCAATCTACTGGTCGCTCTCGACAAGCAAGGCCGCATCGACATGATCAACGACTACGGCAGCAAACTACTCGGCTACGACAGCCCGGCGGAACTGATTGGAAGCGATTGGTTCGAAATAGCCGTGCCCGCAAACGAACAGTTCACTGTGGGCCACGTGTTTTCGGAAATCATAGCCGGGCGAGAAGAACCTTTTCATGAATTTGAGAACGAGATTGCCACCAAATCCGGTCAAAACCTGATCATGAAGTGGCATAACGTTTTGATGCGCGACGATGACGGACACATCACCGGGGTGTTGTGCGCCGCCACCGATATCACCGAGCAAAAGCACCACGCATCGAACCTGCGCCGAGCCAAAGAGGCTGCGGAAGCCGCCAACCGCAGCAAAAGCGGATTTCTGTCCAATATGAGCCACGAGCTGCGCACCCCGATGAACGCCATTTTGGGGTTCAGCCAATTGATCCAATCCGACCAAGACAACCTGAGCAAGGAGCAGAACGAATACCTCGACATCATCATCAACAGTGGCAATCACTTGCTGACATTGATCAATGAAATTCTCGATCTCACGCGCATCGAAAATGGTTCGCTGAGAATCGAATTGGAAGAACTGGACCTTGGCGACGCTATTCAAAGCGCGACGATGCTGCTGTCGACCATGGCGGCAAAGCGGCTCATCACAATGCATCTACCCAGCGACCAGGAGCAACTGCCGCTGGTCACCGCCGATCCTTCACGGTTGCGTCAGGTGCTGATCAACCTTTTAAGTAACGCTGTCAAATACAATCAGGAAAACGGCCACGTTTACGTGAGCGTCGAGACCGTCGACAACGCCAAAGCGCGCATCTTGGTGCGCGATACCGGGCGCGGCATTTCCGCCCGTCACCGCCATGAGCTGTTCATGCCCTTCAATCGTCTCGCTGCGGAAAACAGCGGCATTGAAGGCACCGGTGTTGGCTTGGCTTTGACCAAGAACCTCATCGAATTGATGGGTGGGCAGATCGGTTTTGACAGCCTTGAAGGCAAAGGCAGCACTTTCTGGATCGACCTGCCCATGGCGCAAGCGCAGCCCCCCTTGCAAGCCCCCTCACAAGCCCCCTCACAAACATTAGCCCCCTCAATCAAAAAGGCACACAAAACCGATCACAGAATCATGTGCATCGAAGACAATCCAACCGACATACACTTGCTGATGGAGGTCGCGGGGCGGCTCGAAGGCGTCGAAATCATCCCCACCCCCAACGCCGAACAAGGCCTTGAGCTGGCGAAAATGCACGCCCTGGACGCGGTGGTGGTGAACGTCGACCTGCCGTGCGAGGGCGAAACGGCGCTGCAAGCTTGGTGCAACGCAGCATCGCCACCGATCCCGGTGATTGCCTTGTGCGAATGCCAGGGCGAACGTGACATCAACCGCTGCCAATTGCAAAACTTTGCGGCGTGCCTCAACAAGCCCATCGACATCAAAGCCGTGTTAAGGGTTCTGGGCGACGTTCTGGACCCGCCCGATGGCAAGAGGGCCAATGTCTTGCCCTTTACCTCTCACAAAGCGACATGATGCTCACCATAGGCTGACGAGCACTTAAAGGTGGCTGGTGAGGACGATCTCATCGGTCTCTGGCGCGGCGGCGATGGCGTCGAAAATCTCATCGACGTTGTCGACCACCTGAAACAGCTCTTTGACCTTATGGTGACCAAAACCGCCATCGACGACACGATCGATGAGGGCGAAGTACGGGTCCCAATAGCCGTTGGTGTTGACGAAAATGATCGGCTTGTTGTGCTGCTGAAGCTGTTTCCACGTGGTGATTTCGATGGTTTCGTCCAAGGTGCCGAGCCCACCCGGCAACGCCACGAACGCATCGGAAATTTCAAACATCTTGGCTTTGCGTTCGTGCATGCCTTCGACCACGACCTCATCCGCGCCGTCGACGACGCCGACTTCGTAAGCACGCAGGAATTCCGGAATGATCCCCGTGACCGCGCCGCCCGCCGCAACAGTTGCGTTCGCCACCACCGCCATCAGCCCGATGCCGCCGCCGCCATAAACCAAGCGCACGCCGCGCTCGGCCAATAAACGACCGAGTTTTTCGCCTTGTTCGGCGTGGGCCGGATCGGTGCCTGGACGCGATCCACAAAAAACGCACAGAGATGTCAATTTGCTCATCGAAGTTCCTTTTCTCATCCTTACGTCTTTGTAACGCGCGGGGCGATATCTCGAAAGCTCCAATTGATGTGAGCTTGTTACGAATCGTTACAAACTGTCTCTTGGCAACACCCCGATTTTCGCCGAAACTATCCCGCGACTGATCCCATAAAGCGCCCGCGATGGGCGCGTACGCACAGGAGACCATGACCTATGACCTTCAAACGATCCGCACTCATCGCCTGCGCGGCCTTGGCCGCCATGTCTTTCACCGCCCCCGCAATGGCCGATGAGGCTGGCGAAATCAAATACCGCAAAGCCGTGATGAAATCGATCGGCGGCCACATGGGCGCGATTGCCGGTATTTTCAAAGCCGAAACAGGTAACCAGACCAACCTCGGTGTTCACACCCAAGGCATGGCCGATTTGGCGAATATCACCGCTTCCGTCTTTCCCGCAGGTTCCGACTTCGGCGAAACCGGCGCTTTGCCCGCCGTCTGGGACAAGCCCGACGAATTCGCCATGGCCGTGAAAATGTTCGCAGACGCCGCCGCCAAGCTCAACAGCACCACCAAGTCCGGCGACATGGCCGCTGCCGGTGCCGCGTTCGGTGGTCTGGCCAAAACGTGCAAAAACTGCCACGAAAACTTCCGCGAAAAGAAAAACAAATAAGACGTGAGTGTGAGCACAAAAACCTTCCTGCACGCCGTCCTCGCCACTTGTGTGGCCGGGACGGCGCTGCTGTCTGTGCAAACGCCAACGTTCGCGCAAGACCAACTGGTCCAGGGGGAACACCAGGGAGAATACATCTTCAATTTGGCCGGTTGCGAAGGTTGTCACACAGATAAAAAGAACAATGGCACCAGATTGGCGGGCGGGCGAGCGTTCAAGACCGATTACGGCACGTTCTACAGCCCCAACATCACACCCGATCCCGACACCGGCATCGGCACATGGTCCGCAGCGGATTTCAAGCGAGCGTTGCGCGATGGCGTTGCGCCGGACGGCAAACACTATTTTCCGTCGTTTCCCTATACCTCCTACACCCACATGAGCGATGCGGACATCGCGGCGCTGTGGGCCTATGTGAAAACCCAGCCCATCGTGAACCGCGTCAACACGCCCCACGACCTGGACCCGCCGTTCGGTTGGCGTTGGTTGATGGTGTTTTGGAACGCGCTGTATCTGGACAAAGGCCCCAAAGCGGACTGGGACCGTGGGCGTTATGTGACGGAGGCTCTGTCTCACTGTCACGAATGCCACACCCCGCGCAATGCCATCGGCGGTTATCAAGACGATAAGGCTTTCGCCGGAACCAAAAGCAATCCCGAAGGCATCGCCATCCCCAACATCACGCCCGACGCTGAGACCGGCGTCGGCAAATGGTCCGAGGGGGATTTCAACATGTTGTTCACCATCGGTATGTTGCCCGATGGCGATTTCGTCGGCGGGGTGATGAGCGAATCGATCAGCCACTCGACCAGTAAAATGACCGCAGACGACCGCAAAGCGTTGATCCGTCACCTGCAAGCCTTGCCCGCTGTTCATAACGCGGTCAAAGCCCCGAAAGCCCCGAACTCCGGGGAAAATGAGTGGGATTAGCTCCGTATCCCACTCCCCATGCCACCTTTAGCGCTTAAGGGTGATTGCAGTGCCCACGCGTCACATTTAGTGTTAAAAGAATAAAAAATTGGGGCCTCACGAGATCGGGAGTTGGGGGACGTTGCAAAAATCCGTCATGATAGGTGTACTCGGCGTGGTGATCGTCGCCGTTGCAATCGGTCTCAGCATCATGCTGGGCGATGTCGTAACGCCGCCGCCGCCTCCCCCCCCGACCCAGCCGGAACAAACCTCCCAATCGCAAGCTGAAGAAATCATCCCGCCGTCGTTCGACGTCGTGCGCGTCAATCCCGAAGGCAATGCCGTGATGGCCGGGCGCGCCCATCCGGGCAGTCGTGTCGAGGTTTTGGATGGCGACAACGTGTTCGGCACTATCGCCACCGACGATCACGGCGAATGGGTGTTCGTGCCCGAATCCCTGTTGGAGCCGGGCGAACGCCGCCTCGGCCTGCGCATGCATATGGACGGACACGACCCGATGCTGTCCGACCACGTGGTGATTTTGGTGGTGCCCGAACGCGGCGCCAGCAGCGATGGCGCATTGGCCTTAAAAGTGCGTCGCGACGGCACCGGCCCCAGTGAAGTGCTGCAAAAACCTGGCGCGCAAGACGTCTTCGGCGTCGATTCCGTCGATTACGGCGGCGGCAACCTGACCATCAGCGGTCACGCCAAGCCCGGCCATGCGGTGCAGCTGTACATCGACAACCATTTCATCGGCCGCACCATCACCGACGCGGCGAACCGCTGGCGTCTCACCCCGCAAACCGACATCGCACCGGGCACCTACACGCTGCGCGCCGATATGCTCGATGAGCGCGCCCAAGTGCTGGCGCGGCGTGAATTGCCGTTCCAACGCGCCGAGCCTGCGGATACTGAGAACCTCGCCCCCGGCAGCTTCGTGGTGGTGCAGCCGGGCAACAGCCTGTGGCGACTGGCCGAACGCACCTATGGCAAAGGGCTGCGTTTTCATATGATTTATGAGGCCAATGAAAAGCTGATCCGTGACCCCAATCTGATTTATCCCGGTCAGGTGTTCCGCCTGCCGGGACAGTAACGGGGCAATAAACGGTGCTTTTCGGCCTTTTTTTGCCGTAAAATACAAGACTTAACGTAACGCCCGTGCGCCTCTACAATGCGCGCGGATTTAAACCGGAGCATTTTCGGTAAACAGTTTAAGGAAGATCATTTCGTGAAGACCATCCTGGTCCCTATCAACAGCGCCGGTACGCCGTTCATCGCGCTGTTTGCCGTTATCGCCCTGGCGCTTGGTTACGTTGCCGAACCGCTGGGTTGGATTGGCCTCGTGTTGACGCTGTGGTGCGTTTATTTCTTTCGCGATCCCGACCGCGTCACCCCAACTCGTCCGGGCTTGGTGATTGCACCCGCCGATGGCCGCGTATGCCTAGTCGACGAAGCGGTGCCCCCGGCCGAACTGGAAATGGGCGACGAAGCCCGCCCGCGCGTGTGTATCTTCATGAACGTCTTCAACGTCCATGTGAACCGCGCGCCGATGGACGGCAAGATCACCAAGATCGCGTATCGTCCCGGTAAGTTCTTCAATGCCGAGCTCGACAAAGCCAGTGAATTCAACGAGCGCATGTCGCTGTCCATGCACACCGCCAGCGGCCACGACATCGCGTTCGTGCAAATTGCGGGCTTGGTGGCGCGCCGAATTCTGTGCCAAGTCAAAGAAGGCGATCATCTGCAAGCCGGACAACGTTTTGGCCTGATCCGTTTTGGCTCGCGCGTCGATGTCTATCTGCCCAAAGACGCAAAGTCGCTTATGTCCGTTGGCCAATTGACCACCGCAGGCGAAACCGTGATTGCGGATTTGAACGCCGACGAGCCCCAGCGCGAGGGTGAGGTCCGCTGATGTCCGAGGACACCTCCGCCAGCGAACCTTTAAAACGACCCAAGCGCAAGCGCTTGTCGCTGAACGTGATGATCCCCAACATGCTCACGCTGTTGGCGTTGAGTTCCGGCTTGACCGCGATCCGCTTTGCTTACGAAGGCCGTTGGGAGCATGCCGCGCTGGCCATTTTGGCCGCCGCGATCTTAGACGCCCTGGACGGACGCATCGCGCGGTTGCTCAAAGGCACGTCGAAATTCGGTGCGGAGCTGGATTCGCTGGCCGACATTCTCAGCTTCGGCGTCGCCCCGCCGATGATGCTGTATTTCTGGTCGCTGGAAAACATGGGTCGGTTCGGCTGGATTTTGGTGGTGCTGTTCGCCGTCAGTTGCGCCCTGCGCTTGGCGCGCTTTAACACCGCAGCCGAAGACCCCGACCCACCGGCCTGGGCTTCAACGTTCTTTTCCGGCGTGCCCGCCCCGGCGGCTGCCGGATTGGTGCTGTTGCCGATGATCATTTCGTTCAATTTGTTCGAAGAATATGCGCGCCGCCCCGAAGTGGTGTCGGTGTTCATGATCGTGGTGGCGGGGCTGATGATCAGCTCGATCCCCACCTATTCGTTCAAAAAGGTCAAATTGAGCCCCAAGCTGGTGCTGCCGTTGATGGTCACCGTCGGCTTGGTCATCGCCAGCATGCTCAGCGCACCGTGGGTGACGCTGTCGGGCATTTTGGCGGCGTACATGATCTCCATCCCGTTCGCCGTGCGCAGCTATCGCGCCATCTGCAAGCGCACGCGGTCGTGCGAGCTGGATGGCGACGCCGACGGCGTGGATATCGACCTGAACGGCGACCCCCATTAACCAGCGCCTCCGTCCTGGAATGGAACACTGAACGGAGCTACCTGGTATTCGGCAGTAAGTCGCGAATGGCGCTGAGGTATTCGCGATCGCCGTTCCACATCTCGACCACCTTTTGTGCGTCTTCTTGTTCAAAGCCGCGATACAAGTCCAAGATGGCGTTGACGTCGGCGCGCGTCGCATCGCCGCGGCCCGGCGCGACCCGGCGGCTTTTGCGAAAAATGGTGATGAAATCGATTTCCCCGAGGCCGATCGCCTTGCACGCGATGGCGATGCCTTCGCCGCCTTTTTCAAACACGATGCGCCGAACCAACACGTCGTTGAGCTTGGTCAAGTCCGATAAAATCGCAAAAAACAGCGGGATTTCACCATCCGATAAGGTTTGCACCAGCATTTCGGGCGTGATCATGCCACGCTCTCGCAGGCTTTTGATCAGCTCCGACGAGGAATCCGTCTTTTCGCTCAGCGTCGCTTCATAGCCCTCACGCGCGGCTTGTTCCAGCAAACGGTCCGTGGTCGATGGGTCGATTTCATAGCGCTCAACAATATGCGTGCGCAGCGCGGCGGACACCCACATGAACATCTTTTTGGCCAAGGCTTCCGGCAGGTCGGTGCGATGCAGCAACGGGTCTTGGAAGGTGTCGACACGCTTGGATTGCTCAACCAAATACGCCATCGTGGCCTGGGAGATATGCGCGTTTTCGTTTTTCAGCAGCTGCGTAATGACCCCAACGCTGCTCGTCTCAACCAACACATCGGTGACCGTTTCGCTGATGTCGTCGCGCAGCGTGATGGCGAGATGATATTCTTCCGTGCGCAAGCGGATGATTTCGATGAGGTCTTCATTGTGCAGCACATTGCTCTTGGTCAGGATCGGGTACGCGACATCCAATTCGTCGGATGCCAGCGCTTTGACCAATTCATGGGGAACCTCGTCATCTGTGGCGAATTTCTCGCTGAGCTTTTTGCGCACCGAGACCTCGACCTCGTGCACAAGCTGCTGGATGATATTGAACATGAGGCTTTTTTCGCGATCGGACAGCGCCGTCCCTTGATCGTCGAACAGACTGTCGACGATGGCCGCAAGCTCCGTCTTGCTTTTGACGGAGCTCTCGCGCGCTAAGCTGAGCAATCGGTCCGCATCAAGCATCGGACTCATGGAAACCTCATCGTTCAATGGTATACTGTTATCTTAGATCATAACCCATTCGTCCAACGAGCGAAGATAGGCCATTCGTACGACTCTGCGCATTTTATTCATGATTTAGCCCCTTGGCGCAAATAAGATGCACTTTTACGTAGGATTAAATTTTTCATTTTCCCGTTTAAAACGATATTTTTTACTTTATGACAATAGCGTTTCATGGTTAATGGTGCCGCCCATAACCTTAAATTTGGCTGGGCCATAACCGTGACGAGGGGGCTTCAGCGTGGTTCATGCGTATCAAAGCCGCAAACCAAGAAACTGGCCTTCGTTCCCCGGCAAAGCTGAGGAACGGGCGTCAAATGCCTTGGCGCGCCTTGAAGATATCACCCGCTTAGTGTCCGAAGTCATCTGGGAAGTCGACAAAAGCGGCGTACTGACATTCGTGTCGGAACGTGCGTTCGAGGTTTTCGGCCTGCCCCCGCAACACTTAGTCGGCCAAAAATTAACCGATCTGGGCACTTTTAATTTAGCACCGGACACCCAAGCTGAACCCAATTGGGACAAGCCGTTTCGCGACCGGCTTTTTACAATCAAGCGCCCCGATGGCGCCGTTCGCTCGCTGCTGGTCAGTGGCCTGCCGCACTTTGATAAAACCACCTTGGACTTCAAAGGCGTTTACGGCACCGCCGAAGACATCACGGAAAAGCTCGATGCGGAAAAGCAGCTGCGCATGCTGTCCGAAATCATCGAACAAAATCCATCGATGGTCTTCGTCACCGACCTTGACGGCACCATCCAATACGTCAACACCATGTTCAAGAAGATGACCGGTTTCACCAATGAAGAGGTCATCGGCCACAACCCGCGCATTTTGCAATCGGGCCTAACACTGGTTGAAACGTACAAAGACATGTGGGGCACCATTCTTTCGGGGCAAAAATGGCAAGGTGAAATTCAAAACAAGCGTAAAGACGGTACCGTTTTTTGGGCGTCCCTGACCGTCAGTCCGGTGGCGTTGTATTCCGACACCATCAATCATTTCGTTGCGGTTCACGAAGACATCACGGAACGCAAACTGGCCGAGGAAAAGCTCACCGCCGCCAAGGAACAGGCGGAAATCGCCAGCCGGGCCAAGTCCGAAATCCTCGCCAACACCAGCCATGAATTGCGCACGCCCTTAAACGCCATCATCGGTTTTTCCAGCTCCATCCAAAACGAAACGTTCGGCCCGATGAACAACACGGCCTACGTCGATTATATCAATATCATCAAGGAATCCGGCGAGCACCTGTTGGACCTGATCAACGACATCCTCGACGTCGCGTCTTTGGAAGCTTCTCAGGTGGCCCTGTGCATAACGACCTTCCGCTTGGCCGATGTCTTGAAATCGTCGTTGCAGTTGGTCGCACCGCGCGCCGAACAGGTTGGCATCACCATCACCTGCGATTGCATCGATCAGGACACATTCGTCACCGCCGATGAACGGCGCATCAAACAGATTTTTTTGAATTTGCTGTCCAATGCGGTGAAGTTCACCACCGCTGGCGGAACCGTCGCCATTTCGTTCGAAAAAAGCGACGCCGAAGGCCTCACCATCGCCGTTTCTGATACCGGCATCGGCATGGACGAGGCCGACATCACCAAGGCCATGATGCAATTCGGCCAAGTGGAAAGCGATCACACCCGCAAATACCACGGCACCGGCCTGGGCCTGCCTTTGACCCAAGGTCTGGTGGAGCTGCATGGCGGCACGCTGGAAGTCGTCAGCCAAAAAGGCGACGGCACCACGGTCAAGGTCCACTTGCCGCCAAGCTGCCTCAGCCCTGCGCCTCCGTCATAACCCCACGACGTTGTTGGCGGCCATGACGCCAGCCCGCGACGTTGGCGCGCAACATCAGCAGCGCCGGGGTGAGGATCAGCGTCAATAGGGTGGCGAAGCTCAAACCGAACACGATCGAAAGCGAAAGCTGCACCCACATTTGATTGGCTGGCGCATCGAACACGATGGTCCGGCCGATGAAATCGATGCCGATGTTCATGGCCATGGGCATCAGCCCCAAAATCGTCGTCACCGTGGTCAGCAACACCGGGCGCAAACGCTGTGCGCCGGTCAACATGATGGCTTCGCGCACATCCGATGTGGTCTGCTTGAGCCGGTCGAAGGTGTCGATCAACACGATATTGTTGTTGACCACGATGCCCGCCAACGAAATTACGCCGATCCCCCCCATGACAATGCCGAACGGTTGGCCGGTGATCAGCAAACCGATGAACACCCCGATGGTCGACATCACCACCGCCGACAAAATCAAGAACCCGGAATAGAAGCTGTTGAATTGCGTCACCAAGATGATCGCGATCATAAACAGCGCCACGCCGAACGCTTTGCCCAAAAAGGCCTTGGCCTTGTCTTGCTCTTCATCTTCACCCTTAAAGCGGATGGAGATGCGCTGATCCAAATCCGCCGCCGCGATCCACGCCTGAATGCCTTTGACCATTTCATCGGCCAACACGCCTTCGGCCACATCGGCTTTCACCATCACCACGCGTTTGACGTCGGTGCGGCTGATGGTGCCGGTTTTGGCGCGCGGCTCCATGGTCACGAAGTTGCTCATCGGCACTTGGCCGGCTTGGGTTTTCACCCGCATATGACGCAGCTGTTCCAAGGTGCGGTACTCGCTGGGAAAACGCGCCCGGATATCGAGTTCATCATCGGTGTCACGCGGACGATAGCCGCCCAGCTTGATCCCCGATGTCGCCAACCGCACGGTGCTGCCGATCGACGAGACGTTGGCGCCGAACTTGGCCGCCTGGGCGCGATCCACATCGAACACCCAGTCGATCCCGGGCAGCGGCAAGCTGTCTTCGATGTCGACGAAGTTGGCATTTTTAGCAAGCTCTTCGACGATGCGCAGAGCCGTCGGCTCCAACAGTTCGGGATAGCGTGACGATATCTCGATCTGTACCGGCTTGCCCACCGGGGGGCCGCCCTCTTGCTTGACCGCGTTCACGATCACCCCGGCAATCGGCTGGGTGAGGGTGCGGATTTCATCCAAGATCACATCGGCCTTGCGCCGTTTATCCCAATCGACAAACTCAAGAAACACCGTGCCGATGATATCTTCGGCGGCCTCACCCGTGGGGTTGGAGCGGGTGCGGGCGTAAACGGTTTCGATCCCCTGCACGCGCATGATCTCGGCTTCGATTTCACGCATCAATGCGTCACGTTCCCAAATCGACAGATTGCCGCGCGCACGCACTTGAACCTGCGCGGTGCTGGGTTCGGATTCGGGAAAGAATTCGATGCCGTTGCCATAATTTGCATAGACGTACAATACGCCAACCAGTACGCCAACCGCCCCGAGCATCACTTTCGCCGGATGATTTAGCGCTTTGTTCAAGAGGCTCAAATACGCTTTGGTGATTCCGGCTGCATTTTCCAAGCCGCCTTGCTCACCGCCCTTCAGCGCTTTCATCGCATCCGGGTCTGCGGTGCCGGGACGCCCGATGTACGCGCCCAGAGCGGGAATAAACACCAACGCCATCAACAACGACGCCGACAAGGTCGCCATCAAGGTGATCGGCAGGTACTTCATGAACTCGCCGACCACGCCGGGCCAAAACAGCAACGGTAAAAACGCCGCCAAGGTGGTCATGGTCGCGGTGATGATCGGCGCGGCCATGCGCTTGGCGGCCAAGGCGTAAGCCTTTTTGCGGTGTAGGCCTTCGGTCATTTTGCGATCGGCGAATTCAGTCACCACGATCGCGCCGTCGACCAACATGCCGACCGCCAAGACCAAGCCGAACAGCACCACCATGTTCATGGTCAGGCCCATCGAATGTAAAACCAATACACCGGTCAGAAATGAGCCCGGAATGGCCACGCCAACCAAACCTGCGGAACGCAATCCCAACGCCGCGACCACCACGATCATCACCAACAGCACCGCACTGATGACCGAGTTTTCCAACGTTGACAGGCGTTCACGAATGTCCGTCGACTTATCCTGCGCGTAAGTCACGTTGACGTTCTGTTGCAGGGCTTCAGGCCACGCGGTGCGCTCATCTTCGACCTTGGCTTTGACCAGTTCAACCGTTTCGATCAAGTTTTCGCCGGATCGTTTGGACACCTCCAACGTCACCGCGCGCTCGCCATTGATGCGCGCGAAACTTTTGGGGTCTTTGAACGCGCGGCGCACTTCGCCAATGTCGCCCAAGCGCACCACCGCATCGCCATCGATGGTGATCGGCAAGGCCATGATCTCGCTGACATGGGTAAGCAGCCCCGGAACCTTCAATGTAAAACTGCCGCGCCCGGTGTCTTGCGCCCCGGCGGCGACCAGCTTGTTGGAACTTTTCACATTGGCGATGGCTTCGGACGGGCTCAGGCCATAGCTTTCGACCTTCACCGGATCGATGAGAATTTCCACCATCTCATCGCGGGTGCCGGTCAGTTCGGCCTTGAGCACTGGGCTCAAGCCTTCCAATTCATCTTTCAGATCGCGCCCCAATTGCAACAACGCGCGTTCGGGAACGGTGCCGGACATGGTCACCACCACCACCGGAAATTCCGAAAAATTGATCTCTTCGATGATCGGGTCTTCGCTGTCTTCAGGCAAATCGGGCTTGGCGTTGTCGGTCTTTTCCCGCACGTCGGTCAGCGCTTGCTTGGCGTTAAACCCAGCCTCGAATTCCAGCACGATGTTTGCGCCGCCTTCGTAGCCTTTGGCGCGCATTTCCTTAAGTCCCTCGACGGAACGCAGCTCCAATTCCAAAGGCCGAATGATCAGGCTTTCACTGTCTTCGGGCGAAATGCCTTCGTGCGCGACGCGCACGATGATCAGCGGGATGTTGATGTCCGGCTCGGCTTCCTTGGGAATTTCCACATAAGCCACGCTGCCCGCGATCAGCAACAACAGCAACGTCGAAAGGGTGGTTCTGGCGTGAAAAAAGGCAACGTCGATCAAACCGCGCATGGCTCAGTTCCCTTCTCCGCCGACCAATCCGACGGAAGCGTTTTGCGTTTTCAACTCGCCTTGCACTGGGGTCACGGTTTGACCCTCCGTGACGAACTCTTGGCCGACGGTGATGATCCGAGCTTCATGGGGTAGACCGGTCAGCCAGATTCCATCCGCTGCGTCGGACACCATTTCGACCGGGTGAAACACCACCTCGCCGTCGTCGTTGACGGTCTTTACGCCCACCGCGCCTTCATCGTTCAAGGTCAGCAACGCCGAGGTGATTTTGTGCGCCACGACGCGTTCCAGCGGCAAGTGCAGTTCCGCCGTCACGCCTTCGGGGACTGAATGATCAGGCACAGCCAGCGTCACCTCAACCCGGAAGGTGCGGGTCATGGCATTGGACGACTGAGCGATAAAGCTCACTTGTCCGCTCAAGGTCCGCCCATCGGGCAGGCCGACTTCGGCCATGCCGCCCAAATCGATAAAGCCGATGTCGTGTTCGACCACTTCGCCAACCGCGTTCATGGTGGTCAAATCGATCAGCCGTGCGACGATGGCCCCGGCCTTGTCGTTGTAGTCGCCCGCTTCCACCGGCAACTCATCGACGATGCCCGCGAACGGCGCGGTGATGGTGGTGTTGTTCAGATCGCGCTGCATGCCCGACACTTGCGCCCGCGCGGCTTCCATATCGGCTTTGGCTTGGGCCACGTTCAATTGCGAACTGTAGCCACCTTTGGAGAGCTTTTGGGCGGATTGATAAGCGATTTTGCGTTGTTCAAGACGTGCGCGGGCCTCGGCCAGCAATGCCGGTAGGTTTTCCGGATCGATTTTGACCAAGACGTCGCCCGCTTCGACGCGGGCCCCTCTTTTGGTCACCACCTCTGAAATACGGCCCGGCAGCTCGGCGCGCACGAACACCGCCTTGTCCGCTTCGATGCGACCCAAGATGGCGATCTTGCGCACGTGTTCTTCGCTGGTCACGGTGCTTACGCGCACACGGGTTTCGGCGGGCTCTTGGGTAGCTTGCGCCACGCCGTTCGCCGTATCGACGCCAACCGCACCGTTGGCGTTTTCAGTGTCGTTCAAAATACCTGATGCCATCCACAAGACCACCAGCAAAGCGATCGCGATGGCGGTTTTAAAAGGCGCCTGCAAACCGCGCTTGCGCGTCAACGGCGTGTCCTGGCTTTGCTCTTGTGTGGGATCGAAATTGTCCTTAGGCGTCATTCGCCGTCTCCCGCCTGATGGTTTCGGCTTGCCGGTCCAACGCAGTCTATGCATTCGCGGATCGATTCCATATCGCGCCAGCCCTCGTCCTTGGTGGCGGCAAAGAACTGTTCGCGGTTTTCTTCCATGTAGCTCAACACGCCTTCGTAAAACGCCAGTCCAAAACCGCGCACAAACTTACGGCCACGCGACAACCCGGTGTTGTCCAGCTCTTTCATCTTGTCGACGTAGAACCGATAGTCCGCCATGTAGCGGTCATAGACCTCGGTTAAATGGTCATCTTCCAGGTGATCGGCAAAGAAAAACATGAACATCGATTCAGAGCGCACCCGGTCAGGTTCCGGCGTCTTGGTCAGCGCCGCGCGAAACGCGTTCAAGCCCGCATCGGTGATGGCATAGACCTTTTTGTCAGGCCGCCCCTCTTGGGCTTCGACCGTGCAGGTGACCTGTTCGGCGTCCAACAATTTGGACAGAGCCGGATAGATGGAGCCAAAGCTCGCATGATGAAAGTGCGCAAACGGCCCTTCCTCAAACATCTTGCGGATCTCATATCCACTGGCGTCGCCCAGGCTCAACACGCCCAAGCACAAGGTCTTCACGTCCATAATCGAACTCCGATAAGCACTCTACATCGAATGCGCACACTCATATATCATATCTATATATGCTCAAATGATATATGACGCAAGCCTTGCACGATAAAAATGTGTTCAATGGATCAGAACAACCTAACGACCATCTGCGCATAAAAATAGCGGGGGCCGCACATGCGCCCCCCGCCCTGCGTGTTTTCAAGCCTCAACATGAGATCATTTGGAAAAAATGAAGCTCATATCGACGCCGTACTGGTGGCATCCCATGCACGAACTTTCATTGGTTTGCTGCGTGCCGGTGCTGATGCTTTCCCACTTTGCCATGTAGGTTTCGATCACCGAGTTGCGCACAAAGGCCGGTTCCAGCGTTGGCGTGAATGGAGGACCATCGGCTTTTTTTGGCCATTGGGTGGCAACCAGAAAGTATTTATTCCAGATGGTGCTCGCCAAGGTCTGATCCCAAACCCGGTTGCACGCTTGCGTCGGTTGAGGCGATGCATCAACGCGGCTGACCTGAACGGGGCCGCGTTTCATCACCCACGGATCGCCCGTCGGCCCCACCGGGCCATAGCGCAACAAGTTCTGACAACATGCGTATTGTGGGTCCGCATTGGCTTTACCGCTGCTGGCCGCTTGCTTGCACTGTGCCGCCGTTACGATCGGCGTGCAGGTCGGATTGTTGAACGACCACGTTTGCCCTTCGATCACGCCGCCCACCGGCGGTACGTTGTAATCGTTTTCAAACGTCGCCCACGCCCAGTCGGGGATTTTGTTCTTCCCGGAATTGGTCGGGCTGGGCAAGGTCGATTGCGGCGTTTTGCGTGAAATGTGCAAACCGACCAGCCCCATGGTCTGTTGCGAGCAGCTGGCCTTTTGCTTATGCGCCGGGTCCGCGGGAATTTCGACCAACATGTCGCGCACAAAGAACTTGCCTGACGCTTGCTCGGCGGCGGTGAGCACTTTCCACGCCCCCTTGGTTTCAATCGCGCCTTCGGAAAACTCAAACGGCGTACAGGTCGGTTTGGCGTACGCGCCCGAACAGGTCAGTTCGTCGTGCGACTTGTCCCATGCTTTTTGCGCGACGATATCGTCGAACATAACTTGGTTGATGCGAATTTCGTACTGCACCAGGTTGCCTTGCTGATCGGTCAAGGGACCGCCGACCGCTTGATTGACCGATTGCAACGGCCCCGGCGCGGCGTGCCCGCCCAGCGCCGTCGGCGTGCGGGATTTCGAAGTCATATTGATAACGCGCAGACCCGTGTCTTGCGCACAGATGCTCGGCACCGGCTGGTCGTCGTTCCAGTCGCTTTTGCTGAGCGCACCGACGCCGAACACCTCGTCCAGCCCCTTGTAGCTTTCCCACACGGTGGGCAGGAAGTTACCTTTGGCGTCTTTGGCACCGGGTGTTTTGGATGTATCGGGCACACCGCGTTGGGTGGGGCTGACGGGCCAATTGAGGACCGAAAAGCTCTGCCACGACAATTGATCGAACGACCCTTGGATCGGCGTCCAGCCTTGCAGCTGGGGATTGCACACGTCCGGCCACAGCGTTGGTGACAGCGCCAAAGGCGTGCACGCATTGCCGGTCGGGAAAGCACCGACAGACTTACAGGTAAAGTCGGCATTCGCCGCAGCACTGCCCATCACGCCGCCCAAAGCCAGCCCCCCAAACAAGAGGGCAAATGACAAGCTTTCAAATCTTTTTACAAAACCTCGGTAAACCACGGTCTCCCCTTTTCAACAAATCATGGTTGCATATCAAGTATACAAGCAAGCATATTGACAGAGCATCTGCAAGCAACATATGCGCGTATCTGATTACGCACTATTGATTTGTTTATAAGGTCTTTATGACGGATCAATCCCGATGATTCATGTGCTTTCTGTAACTTTCCCCGTCCCCATAGTCGTCGAATTCGTAGTATCGACGATGCACGCCACGCACACGGTTTGCGTGCTTGATCGGGCACCACCTTTTTTCCGTGCGGCTGGCAATTTCGCGGCCATAGGCGATCACCCCGTTGGCGTAACCGCAATAGGCGCAATTGAGCTTTTCGACCCAATTGAGATACGCCAAATGATGACGATCGATGACAATAAAATCGGAACGCGGCACTTTTTTGATGTCGTAAATGGGAAAGCAGATCAGCTGAAACAGGCTCAGCGACAGATCCAGCAACAGCAACGGCAACACCAGCGCATAAATCACCGGCGAGGTGATGAAATTGAGCAATTCGGACTCGCGCCAAAACTTCAGCACACCTTTGCGCAAGGCGAGATGACGGGTGGTGACATCTTGTTCGAACTTAACCTTGCGCCGTTCCAACCGATACTTAAAGCGCTCTCTCTGGGCATCGAATTCTTGTTCCAGGTCTTGTTCCAGGGCTTGGATTTTGCCTAGAATTTCGTCGATAACCGTGCTCATGATGTATTATCTCCGTGGTTTCAGGCACTCAGCTTAGCGCACAATCAAAGGACCTCCCTCATGCCTTCTTCACTGCCCCCGTTTCATCTTGCGTTTCCCGTTCACGACCTGGAAAAAGCCCGCACCTTTTATGGCGGGCTTTTGGGCTGTGTCGAGGGACGCTCGTCCGACACCTGGATCGACTTCAACTTTTGGGGTCATCAGGTCGTGGCGCACCTTAGTCACGGTGACGCATCCACCGCGATCACCAATCAAGTGGACGGCAAAACCGTTCCTGCTCCACATTTTGGCGTAGTGCTGGGTTGGGACGACTGGCATGCGCTTAAAGACAAACTGATCGCCGCAAACCTGGATTTTATCTTAGAGCCCTACATCCGCTTCGCAGGACTGCCTGGCGAACAAGCAACGATGTTCATCCAAGACCCCAGCGGCAATGCCTTGGAATTCAAAAGCTTTAAAGATATGGACCAATTGTTCGCGACCGATTAATCACGGAGCGGTTCTAGGCCATCGGGACGATAAGCACCGTCCGGGTCTTCAATCTCGATCACCCACACATCGGTGTCGATATCCACCTCGCGCGCGATGTAGGCGTCACACGCTTGCTCCGCGTCCGCCGCCGCGCCACCGGCAAGCACCATCCACACACGCTCGCCATCCGCCGAAAAACGTCGCCCCAGTAGTTCGCAGCCGCGGCCAAAACGGTTCACCTTGATCAGCACTTGGCCCGCATCACGGTCGCCCCGGCGCACCACGACGGCGGGCAACAAAGATTGATTGCACAAACGCAGTTGAGCCTTGACCCAAAACTCCGTTTTCAAGCGCAAATCCGTCATTGACCGTTGTCCTTCGTTCACACACGGGCTCATACTGCCTTAACCCGCCCTCAATCTAAAGAGACCATACCATGAGCACATCCCCCTTCACCCTCAATCCCATCTTGGACAAAGACACCGTCGAGGTGGCGCGCTTGGACATCTGTCGGGTGTTGCTGATGCGCGACAAAACATATCCGTGGCTGATTTTGGTTCCAGCCATCGATGGCTTGCGCGATCTCGACGACCTCAGCGCACCTGAACGCAGCCAAGTGATGAGCGAAATCGACTTGGTCAGCAAAGCAATGAAAGCCGTGTTTCAACCTTACAAGATGAACGTCGCCGCGCTTGGCAACGTGGTCGAGCAATTGCACATCCACGTCATCGCCCGCTTTCAAAGCGATCCGGCTTGGCCGGCTCCGGTGTGGGGCGCGCATCCGGCTGAAGATTACGATGACGCACAGCGTCAAGATGTCCTCACCCGGATCAGGGATGCTTTGGACGTTGATTAATCCTATCATTTCAAGGCTTTGCAGAATGCTCGGGTTCGCGTATCTTAACCCGCAGTCGGGAGACTGAGCACGGATGCAGAGATGTATCCATTTGTTATCTAAGTGGTTTTCTTAAGATCGCTTTAGGAGGACATCCCGCATGTGTGGATGTAAGACCCGTGCCGATGGGCGGTCGCGACCGTCCTATGGGCAACGGCGCAGTCAAAACAGTGCGGGTTCTTCTTCCGCGCCTTGGTGGAGCTCACACGCATGAGCGAAACCTTTACGCCGGTGTTCCATCGTGTGCGCACTCTGCCTATTCGCACCAAACTGACGATGCTGTCGGTTCTGGTGGTGTTTTCGCTGACGACTATTTTGTATCTCAGTTGGTACCGCGACACCTCTTTGCGCGAGATGAACGAAACGCGCAACGCCATCACGTCGATGGACATGATGTTGCTAAATTTACGGCGCAATCAAAACGATTTCGTCAACCTGTATGATCCGCGCCACAGAGAACAATTCAGCATTACCTTCGAACATTTCGTCGAAAGCACCGAAGACCTCAAAGATCAGTTCTGGGCGCTCAACCTACCTATGGAAACGCTGGAACAGTTGGTGGTGCTGACCAGCGAATACCAATACCTGTTTGAAGTTATGGCCGAATTGCAAACCACAATCGGCAACGACCAGACCGAAGGGCTGCGCAAACAACTATCGCGCGCCATCATCGACCTTGAAAACCTGCTGGCCAAAGTGCCTAACGACGCGAACATGCGCCATGCCCTGCATCGCCAGCTGGTGATTTTGCAGCTTTTCACCAAAGACTTGCAGTTACACAAACAAACCGAGGACGTGGACCGCTTTGAAGGCAACTACGCGATCATGGTGTCCGACGTCAGGCGCTTGGTTCACGACACAGACCTGCGCCTCAATCTCATCGTGACGCTGTCTTCGTACCGCCGCACGTTTCTCGAATTGGCCCGTGCGGCGCGTGAAATCGGGCTGGATTACGAACATGGTCTACGCGGTCAAATCGAACGCACGGTGAGCAGCGCCCACGTCAAGCTGGTGCGCCTGACCAACGAAGTGAACAGCGCCATCGACAAGCAAGAGCAAAACCTCAACGCCCTGATCGGGCTGCTTGCGGGTACGTTTTCAGTGGCTTTTTTGGTGGCGCTGGTTTCCTTGGGACGGTCCATTTCCATCCCAATCCGACGTGTCACCAACATCATGACCCGTCTTGCCGATGGGGATTTGTCAGTTGAAATCCCTGACAAACCGCGACGTGATGAAATCGGCGACATGCTGCGCGCCCTACGCGTTTTTAAAATGGGCGCGATCATTCGCAGACGCACCCAAGAAGAACTGCGCAACGCCCACGACGAGTTGGAACATCGTGTCGAAGAACGCACCCGCGCACTGTCGGATGAAGTTCAAGAACGCCGCCGCGCCGAAGGCGAATTGCTGCGCGCGCGCGAAGAGGCCGAAACCGCGAACAAAGCCAAATCGCTGTTCCTCGCCAACATGAGCCACGAATTGCGCACCCCGCTCAACGCCATCATCGGCTATTCGGAAATGCTGCAAGAAGACGCCGAAGACTTAGGCTACGCCGAAATCAGCCCCGATTTGGACAAAATTAACACCGCCGGCAAACACCTGCTGGGGATCATCAACGAGATTCTCGACCTGTCAAAGATCGAAGCCGGGCACATCGAGCTCAGCGTCGAAAAGTTTTTGGTTCAAGACATCATCGACACGGTTGTCGGCACCGTCCAGCCTTTGATCACGACCAATGACAATACACTGATCGTCGACAGCGCCAGCGATATCGGCGTCATGGAAAGCGACATCACCAGATTGCGCCAAATCCTGTTTAACTTCCTTTCCAACGCCGCCAAGTTCACCGAAAGCGGCACCATCACGCTACATGCAAGCCGCCAAGAAAACCCCGACACGCATGTCGATTGCATGGTTTTCAGTGTCACCGACTCCGGCATCGGCCTGGATGAAGAACAATTAAAACGGGTTTTCGATCCGTTCATTCAGGCCGACGCATCGACCACGCGCAAGTATGGGGGCACCGGTTTGGGCTTAACCGTCAATCGAGAATTCGCGCGCCTGCTGGGCGGTGAAATCGAAGCCAGCAGCACCTTGGGCGAAGGAGCCACCTTCACCGTGCGCCTGCCCGCTATTGCAGCTGAGACGATCCAATATCACATATAAACGGCACTTAACCCCTGGAACACGCGCATGGCCACCTTGCTTCTCGTCGAAGATAACGACCTCAACCGCGACATGCTGTCTCGGCGTCTGGAAAAAATGAGCTACGACGTTCTACTCGCCGTCAACGGTCAAGAAGGCGTCGAAATGACCCGCACCCACGTCCCGGACTTGGTGCTGATGGACATCAATATGCCAATCATGGATGGGTGGCAGGCCGTGCGCGAACTCAAAACCATTGAAGATACCCGCTCAATCCCGGTCATCGCCCTCACCGCCCACGCCATGACCTCTGACCGTGAAAAAGCCGACGAAATGGGCTTCGATGATTACGCTACTAAGCCTGTAGACTTTCCCGCCCTAGTCCATATGATCGAGGCATGGCTTCATCGCACTGCTTAAAGCCTGTCCCCAAAGAGAGTTGCACGCACAAAAAATGACTGAGCACTCACCCGAAAATCAAGACGCGCGCATTTTGGTTGTCGATGACAACGAAATGAACCGCGATCTTTTGGTCCGTCGTCTGACGCGCCACGGGTTTGCTATGGACACTGCGGCGGGCGGCGTCGAAGCTTTGGAGAAAATCGCCAAGTTTCCTTATGACCTGATTTTGCTCGATATCAATATGCCAGACCTGGACGGCATCTCGGTGCTGTCTAAAGTGCGCGAAAGCAAAGACCAGACGGAACTACCCATCATCATGGTCAGTGCCCGCGACGCCAGCGACGCCATCGTCGAAGCCATCGACAAGGGCGCCAACGATTACCTGACCAAGCCGGTCGACTTCCCCGTGGCGCAAGCGCGCATTCGCACCCAACTTGATGTCTTGCAAGCGCACAAGCAACTCAAGGAAAGCGAAGAACGTTACGCACTCGCCTTTCGCGGGGCCAACGACGGTTTGTGGGATTGGGACATTCAAAAGGGCACCGTGTATTTTTCGGCGCGCTGGAAAGAAATGCTCGGCTTTGGCGCGGATGAATTTGGCGACAGCCCCGACGACTGGTTCGCACTGGTGCATCCCGAAGAAATCGAACGCCTCAAACTGGCGATCGAGCACCATCTTTTGGGCCAAACGGACGCATTGGAACATGAATACCGCGCCCTGCACACCGATGGGACCTTTCGCTGGCTGCTGACCCGCGGGGTCGCATCGCGCGGCGAAGACGGTCAAGCGCTGCGCATTTCCGGTTCGCAAACCGATGTGACCCGCACCAAGGCGTATGACCCGATCACCTCGATCCCCAACAAGTTTTTGTTCATGGACCGGCTGGAATGGCTGCTGGATAAAGAACGTCGCAAACGGCGCGGGCGCTATGCGGTGCTGCTGATCCACATCGACCGCTTAGATGAACTGCGCCAAACCTTGGGCCCAGTGGCGGGCGAAGAAATCATCATCAACGCCGCCTACCGCCTGATCGACAGCCTGCGCGTCGAAGACAGCGTTTCGCGCATGTTCGAGGCCGAAGCCACCACCGTAAGTCGCCATGACGAAGCCGATTTCGCGGTGCTCGCCGAAGGGTGTCGCGACGAATCCACCGCGCCGAAGATGGCTGAACGTCTACGCCACGCCATCACCAAACCGATGAAAGTCGCAGGTGAAAACCTAGTGCTTACCGCGTCCATGGGTATCGTCGCAGGCGCCATGGAAGAAGGTCTGGAAGCGACCGAAGTCATCGCCCACGCCGCATCGGCCCTGACCCGCGCACGACGCAAAGGTCCCGGCAATTACGAGCTGTTCGACAAGCACATGCAACAGCGCGCCATCGCCCGATTGAAGATGGAAACCGACCTGCGCCGCGCCGTGGCCGATGATCAACTGGCGTTGCACTACCAACCGATCGTCAAGCTGGACACCGGCGAAATCGCCGGGTGCGAAGCGTTGGCGCGCTGGCGTCATCCCGAACGCGGCAACATCCCCCCCACCGAGTTTATCCCGCTCGCCGAAGAAGCCGGACTGATCGACGTGATCGGCGATTGGGTTTTGGAAGAAGCCTGCACCCAGCACCAAAAGTGGACCGAGGGACGTGCGGAAAACTTGGATCTTTCGGTCAATTTTTCGTTGCTGCAAATGCAGCGTGACGGGGTCGAAGACCGGGTTATGGAGATTTTGCACAAGACCAAAATGGACCCCAACCGCCTGAAGATCGAGATCACGGAATCCATCTTCATGGAAGACATGGACCGCATCAACAACATCCTGTCGACGCTCAACAACGAAGGCATCGGCATCGCCATCGACGATTACGGCACCGGCTATTCTTCGCTGTCGTATCTCAAACGCTTGCCGATCACGCACTTGAAAATCGACCGTTCTTTCGTCGGTGATGTGTCCAGCGACGTCGCCGCGCAAGCCATTGTGCAGAGCACCTTGCTGATGGCACAAAGCCTCGGCATCGAAGTGGTCGCGGAAGGCATCGAAACCGTCGATCAAGAAGCCCTGCTCAAAGTGCTCAAAGCCGAATATGGTCAGGGCTACCACTTCTGGCGGCCCATCAGCGGCGACGACTTCGCCAGCCTATTGACGCTGCCGCCCCAAACTTAAGATACAGAAAACCTAAGATATCAATTTCACCCATCCTCTCATTTATGGCACACTGGACCCAATTGGATCTGGAAGCGTCAAATGATCGATGACTTAAACGCGTTGTATAGTGTGCCGGGGGGCATTGCGCCGGGAACGGATTTGCGTTCCGGGGATGTTGCTCAACACCCCCGCCACAAACCGAGCAACGACATCCCCACCGACAGCCCGCCCAAGGTACGCGGCGCGACCGATGACGCCGTGCAAATCTCACCCCAAGCGCTGGCGGCGATTGAAAACGATCCGTTCTTTGGTCTTTCGGATCAAGAGGTCAAAAAGCTCGACGCCGTGTTCGCCCAGATCGATGCGATTTTTGATACTGCGGGCGATCAACCACTCAGCCGTGCGCAGGAAAAACAGCTCGAAGCGCTGGAGCGCAAAATCGATTCCATTCTCGGCGGTGATGAGATCGAAGCCGACCTGTTCGCTTTGCTGTCCGATGAGGGCGGGCAAAAGGTCGATGCGCTTTTCGACCAAGCCGACAGAATTTTCGAAGCCGCTGGCGATGGCCCGCTGACGCTGGAACAACAAATCCAGATCGAAGACATTGATCGCCAAATCCAAGGCATCGTGCAAAACGACATCGGCCCCGAAGATCCGTTCGCCGGTCTGTCTACGCAAAACCTGCAACAGCTCGATCAACTGTTCAACGACATCAACGCCCTACTCGATCAAACCCAAGGCCAACCGCTAACGTTTGCGCAAGACAAACTGCTCAGCGCGCTGGATCAAAAGGTCGCGAATATCTTCACCAACGCTGAAGTCTAAGCATCACGCACGACAAAGGCCGCACCCTCCATTGGGTGCGGCCTTTTGCATTTCGGTGAAAGCGTTAAGCCGAAGCGGCAACCTTCAGCGCTTGATCCAGATCTTTGAGGATGTCGTCGATGTGCTCGATACCGATGGACAGGCGCACGTAGCCTTCGGTCACGCCGCTGGCTTCGCGTTCTTCGACGCTGAGTTGCGAATGCGTGGTGCTTGCCGGGTGGATCGCCAAGGACCGTGCATCGCCGATGTTGGCGACGTGATAGAACATCTGTAGCTCTTCGATAAACGCGCAGCCCGCAGCTTTTCCGCCCTTCAGCTCAAAACCCATCAAGCCGCCGTAGCCGCCCGACAGATACGCATCGGCGCGTTTCTTTTCTTCGCCGTCTTGCAAGCTGGGGTGGATGACTTTGGTGACTTCCGCGTGATCGTTGAGGAACGCCGCAACCTTATTTGCATTGGCGCAATGCTCACGCATGCGTAGCGGCAAAGTTTCCATGCCCTGGATGATTTGAAAGGCGTTGAACGGGCTCAGCGCCGAGCCGATATCGCGCAACAACGTGGTGCGCGCCTTGATGATGTACGCCACCGGACCGATGGGCTTGACCGCATCGACCCACACCGCGCCGTGATAACTGGGGTCGGGGGTGTTGAGCGCCGGTTGACGGTCCGCGCCCGCGCCTTCCCAATCGAACGCGCCACTGTCGACCAACAGACCGCCGATTGAGGTGCCGTGACCGCCGATGTACTTGGTGCCGGAATACACAATCACCGCGGCGCCATGTTCAAACGGACGACACAGCGTCGGCGCGGCGGTGTTGTCCATGATCAACGGGATGCCCATCTCGCGACCGATGTCGGCAACTTCTTTGATGGGAAAGACACGCAGTTTCGGATTGGGCAGGGTTTCGGCGTAATACGCGCGGGTGCGATCATCGGTCGCGGCGCGGAACGCTTCGGGGTCAGTTGGGTCGACGAAGCGCACTTCGATGCCTTGATCCTTGAGCGTGTTGGCGAACAAGTTCCAGGTGCCGCCGTAAAGATCGGTGGAACTGACCACGTTGTCGCCCACCTTGGCGAGGTTCTGAATGGCGAACGCCGACGCCGATTGGCCCGACGCCACCGCCAACGCGGCGACGCCGCCTTCCAACGCTGCGACGCGCTTTTCCAGCACGTCGTTGGTCGGGTTCATGATACGGGTGTAGATGTTGCCCAGTTCCGACAGCGCAAACAGGTTCGATGCGTGTTCGGTGCTGTTAAATTGATACGACGTGGTCTGGTGGATCGGCACCGCGACCGAGCCGGTGGTCGGGTCCGCGCGCCAGCCTGCATGCAGGACCTGAGTTTCCGGGTTTTTGCTGTCGGTCATTTCAAGACTCTCCCTTTCGAATATGGTTCTAACAACGGCTTTCACGCCGTTTTAAGCCTATGCGGCCCCCACCGCAGAAATCTAACGGCGCTTATTAAGCCCATATTTGCCCGCCCCTGCAAGCCTCGCCCCACGCCCGCGCGCACATTAGAGTTTGCTGTTTTCTAGCACCGCCAAATGGGCTACCTTCGGAGCAACTGAATATCTTAGATTCTCAAGTCATTGCGCAAAGAAGCGAGCCCCATGAAAGTTCTCATCACCGGCAGCGCCGGCTTTATCGGCAACCGAGTTTCCCAACGCCTGCTGGCGCGCGGCGATGAAGTGGTCGGCATCGACAACCTTTCGCCCTACTACGACGTCAAGCTCAAAGAAGCCCGTCTGGCGCAGGTGATCGATCATCCCAACTACACCGAAGCGCGCTTTGACATGGCCGATCGCGAAAAAATGGCCGCGCTGTTCGAAGAGCAACGCCCCGACCGGGTCATCAACTTGGCGGCCCAAGCGGGCGTACGTCACTCATTGATTGCGCCTCATGACTATGTAGACACCAACCTGGTTGGTTTTGTGAACATCTTGGAAGGCTGTCGCGCGGTCGAGGTCGAGCATCTGGTCTACGCCTCGTCCAGTTCGGTCTACGGCACCAACGCCGAAATGCCGTTCTCCGTGCATGACAAAGTCGATCACCCCATCAGCTTGTACGCCGCATCCAAGCGCGCCAACGAATTGATGGCACACACCTATTCGCACCTGTTTGGCTTTCCGTCCACGGGTCTGCGATTCTTCACCGTCTACGGTCCGTGGGGCCGCCCGGACATGGCGCTGTTCCTGTTCACCAAGGCGATCTTGGCCGGTGAGCCGATTGATGTGTTCAACCATGGTCAGATGAAGCGCTCGTTCACCTACATCGACGACATCGTCGAAGGCGTGATCCGGGTGCTCGACACACCGCCGAACAACCCCACCGAAACGGGCGACAAAGAAGATCCCGCCAGCAGCAAAACCGCGCCGTTCCGTGTGTTCAACATCGGTTCCGACGAAGCCGTCAGCCTGATGCATTACATCGAAGTGTTGGAAGACAACCTCGGCATCAAAGCGCAAAAGAACATGCTGCCGATGCAGCCGGGCGACGTCGCGGCGACGTGGGCGGATGTCAACGACCTCAAGGACACGGTCGGCTATCAGCCCACCACAACGGTCGAAGAGGGCGTCAAAAATTTCGTCGAGTGGTATAAAGGCTACTACGGCGTCTAAAGCCACTTTTCGAATGGACCAAAGGGTGATGCATGAGCGGTGAGAGTGCCCCCGCACCCAACACGGCCCGGCCAAAGCTTCTGTTCACCGTAACGGAAGATTGGGCCTTTTGTTCTCATCGCCTGCCCACCGCGTTTGCCGCGCGCGACGCCGGCTATGACGTGGTGGTGACGGCGCGCATGCGCAAACACCGTGAACAGATCGAAAAGCTCGGCTTTCGCACCGTCGAATGGGCGATCAAACGCGAAAGTCGAAATCCGTTTTTTGAGCTCACCGCCTTGCTCGACCTGATTCGTATTTATAAGGCAGAGCGCCCCGATGTGACCTATCACGTGGCGCTGAAATCCATCATGTACGGTGCCATCGCCGCGCGGATTTGTAACGTGGGCGCTAGTGTGAACCTATTTTCGGGCTTGGGGGTGGTGTTCATTTCCAACGCACTGTGGTTTCGCTTCATCCGCGCCATCACGACCCCGGTGTTGCGCTGGGCGCTGAAACCGTCGAACGTCCGCCTGCAAGTGCAAAATGGAGATGATCGCGATTTCCTCCATGGACTGGGCATCAGCACGGCGGACCGCACCGATTTGGTGCCCGGATCGGGACTGGATTTGGAAAACTACCCCGAAACGCCGGAACCTAGCGATGACACGCCAATGGCGATGTTGGTCGCACGCATGCTGTGGGACAAAGGCATTGGCGAATTGGTCGAAGCCGCGCGGTTGCTGAAAGCGCGCGGCACTGATTTGCGTATCGTGCTGGTCGGCGATCCCGACCCCGCCAATCCGGCTTCTATTTCACAAGATCAACTCAAAGCTTGGGTCGACGAAGGGCTGGTCGAATGGTGGGGACGACGCAACGACGTCGCTGACATTCTCAAACAAAGCCACATCGCGGTGTTGCCGTCATACCGCGAAGGCATGCCGCGCAGCTTGTTGGAAGCCGCCGCCGTAGGACGGCCCATGGTGGCATTCGACGCGGTGGGCTGTCGCGACCTGATCCGCGATGGCGAAAACGGTTACTTGGTGCCGTTCAAGGATTCCGCCGCCCTGGCCGACGCTTTGCAAAAGCTTGCCGATGATGGCGATATGCGGCGGCGTTTAGGCCATCAAGCCCGCCTGGATGTCGAGCGCACCTACAGCGCGACGGCGATCCGCGCACACATCGCGAATATCCTCTCAGCACTTCGCCCCCCGGGAAATTCCAGCTAATTTCTAGCTAATTTGTTCACATCCCCCCATCTGACGCGTCTTCTTCTCAGCTAGGGAAGGACTCGGTGTGCGGCCTAGTCGTGCGCCTTTACGCCTGAACGTGAGGTTATGAGATTAGGGGAGATACGGATATGAGCGACGACAGCAAAAACGACACCAGCGATCCGCTGCAATGCGACGAGGTCATGGCCGAAGCCTTTGAAGTCTCTGACGACGAGGCTGTAAGCGAAAGCGAAGAAGGCGCAAACGTCGAGGCCTTGAGCCGGTCGTTCGAAAGCTACGTCCGAAACTACCAAGACACCTGGCAACAAGCCTGGCAGGAGTCCATCGACGCTTATGAACAAGACGTCGCAGACTGGCAAACCATGGTCGCCAATTTTCAAAACAACGTGACGCTGCCCCAAGCGCAACCCAAAACGACCGCATCAGCATCGACGTCGGCGAAAACCCCGTCGGCGACGAAAGCAAAATCGTCAAAAGCCAAGAGCTGATCGATGGCCGATAGCTCAGGAAAAAAGGGGCTGGACGATCTGGTCAATTCCGTCGTCGATTCCATCACCATGACCAGCTCGGTCCAAGAGGCGGTGGGAAAGCTCCAAGTCGATGCCCTGACCGCGGCAAGCACCGTGACCAGCGATCTGATCAAAAACAATGTCAGCAGCCCCGACCTCGCTGCTGAAAACCTCAAGATCCAAAAAGCGGTGACCGAAAAAACCATCGCCGCCATCCAGGCCCTTGGTCCGAAAGACGACAAGTCTTCGGATTCGGGCGCGTAAATGTTGGGAGAGCCAAACCATGACCACGCAACAACCAGCACCCACGCCGCCCGTTGCGCCGCCCGTACAAAACGGTCCGCAAACGGCCATTCCGCAAACGGAGATTCCTCATATGGGTACATCTCAGGCCCCCATACCCAATCCCGGCGCACCTCAGCCCGCTCAGGCTCAACCTCAGCCTCAAGGAACCATCGAGGTGGTCGTGCCGCCGCTGCCGCCCGGGGTCACCCAAGACGACATCAACGCCGCCATCGCCCAAGTTGAACAAACCGGCAATACCGATGGCATCTCACCCGAAATCCTCGCCGCCGCCTGTGCGCAGCTTGAGGCCCAAGCCAAAGCCCAAGGCATTGATCTAAATCAGCCCCCAGGCACGCCTCAAGCCGCACCCCAAGGTGCCCCCCAAGGCGCACCGGCAGGTGAGCCCTCCAACTATGTCGAGGCCGCCGTACTCGACAAACAAAAGGTCATGGATGGCTTTGGTGAACAGCGCGACTCACTCAAGTCCGCCGTCAGCGATCAACGCGACGCCATGCAGCAGCCCTACAAAGACGCCTTGGCCAAGGCTGGCATCGGCGGCGCTGGGCCAAGCACCCTGACCCCGGAAACGATGACCGAGCTGGCGTCGGCCATCAAAGACCTCGATCCCTCCACCGTGGCGCTGATCAACGCCATTGGCGCGATGAACTCAAACCCATCGGTCCTCAACAGCGTGGTGTGGATCGAAATCATACGCTCTGTGCGCGCGATGATCGCGGCTGAAGCCAAAAAGCAGCTTGAACTGCTGATGAAGACGCCCACCAACTGACCCACATCCCCAGATTTATGAAGGCTCGCGTGTCAGTTCCCTGATCGGCCCCTGACCGGCCTATGACAGCCCCGTTACAGCCCTGTGACCGTCCTATGCGGTCGCAGGGCTTTTTTTCTGCTTCCAATGCCCAAGATACACGTTAAACGTGTTGTTTATTCATTATTGTGAAATATCGATTCCCCAAGATGCAATCTAGAATTTGAGGGCGGCGATCAGCTACACAACTTAATATGTATATTTTATTTATTGGCATCCGCATTTTTTAAATCACAACACACTGTGTTTATACGTCATTAGCATGCAAGGGCACAAAAATGGCAATGCCGGATAATGTGTCTGTAAATACTATCTATGGTGCATCAAAAAGGGAGGTTCGCGCAACCAAGACAGCAACCTGTGTTTGTATGTTGCAGCATGAATTCCGTATGCACCATAAAACATAAGATCCATGGGACCTGTTCTGGCTCTTGCGCGTGTTTTTGACTATGGGGGTTTTTAAATTCTCCGGACATCCGGGTTTTCACTCTGCCCGGTCGTATTACGAGCTTGGCCAAGAGCATGGCCCAGAGCACGGACACGATACACAGCCAGAAACTTTGAACGACGCCATAACCGAGGTTCCGGGGCCAGGGACCCCGCGCAAGTCCCGCAGTAGGAAACGCCTCTCCCCGGCGGCGGTGATTGCGAGGTCCCTGGCGCCGGACGCCCAAAACCTATCGCCGGCGGACATCATCGCCCGGTCATTGGAAAGCGCGTTCGGCGGCTCAAACATGCCCCCTCAAAGCCCCCCACAAAATCTGAGGGGCAGCGCATCGCCACCGCCCCCACCACCACCGTCTCACCCTTTCCCCATGGGCCAACCGAGCCCCGCACCGCAAGTCCCTCCCGCCAACTTAGGCATGGGGCCATTTGCGGATTTTTGGAATGTGTGGATGGAACATCACGATTATTTGTTCAAGCAGAGCCTGAGATTCATGGCCGGCAACATGGCCGACGCGGAAGACGCGCTCAGCCAGGCGATGCTCAAAGGGTCTCAGCATTTCGACGGTGAAACCATCCGCAACGAACGCGCCTGGCTCACCCGCCTGGTGCACAACGCGTGCATGGACCAACATCGTTCACGCAAGCGTCAAGCCCGCCTGAGCGACGAGATCGATGGCGACGACCCCGACCAAGCCCCCAACATCACGCCGCGGCCCACGCGCACCCCAGACGAAGCTTTACACATGCAGCAGACCTTCGATCAACTGGAGCGCCAGTTGATGGATTTGCCGGTGTCGTTGCTGGAACCGTTGCTGTTGCGGGTGATCGAGGACAAGTCCTATGACGAAATCGCCGGCCGCATGGGACTATCCAACTGCGCCGTGCGCAAGCGCATCCAACTGGCCCGCGATCGATTGCGTCAATCCAAACTCATCTAAGGCTTAAGGCCCTTTTCATTTACCGAGCACCTTACCACCCCACCCACCATCCTTCAGGCGGATCCGGCCACACCGGATCCGCCTCTTTTTTTATCCGTGGCGTTTCTCAGCTCCTTGGCCTGCGCCGTAAAGATCACCCCTCATAAAGGTTGGTATAAGACAAAAAAAGACCGCCGAGAGGCGGTCCAAAGTTGAAGGCGCTTGGAAAGGGAAAATAGAATTAGGTCTTGGTCGCGGGGAACTCGGTCGCGATCGCCGTCGCCGTGGTGCCGACCGTGGCCAAGTTGGTGCTCGCCGCGATGACCATTTCCTGCAAGGTGGCCAACACCGGCGTATAGATCGGAATGTTGGCTTCGTTTTCAAGCATCTTGGTGACGATCACACCTTGAGCGGTCATCGCGATGTTTTCGATGTTGCGCGAATAATCGGTCGCATCTTGGATGGCGAACGCCGACGATTGGGCAACCTTTTGATAGGCGGTCGCCGCTCCTTGGTCTGCGGCGGTGCCCAGCACTGCGGTATTGGTTTGGCTGACCGCATCAATGATCTGCGCGTTTACGCCCCCCGCAGTCGCGGTCAGGGCCGTGCTATCCGACGAAGATGCAGAGCTGTCTTGCTGTGCATCCTGATCGTCGCTATCGGTTGCGTTGTCATTGCTGTCTGCGTCGTCACTCATTTTTTCACCTCCGGACCTGTTTCGGTCCTCTCTCCCCTATTTTAGGGATTCCTCAACCAAACATATCGCCGCAATCTTATGCAGCTCGTCGACCATAGCTGTCGGCTTGTCGATGACAGACGGCAAAGCAGGCCGATTTATTTGCCGTTCGCCGCATCAAAGATCATCCGCACACCGCTCGAAGTCACGGCGTTACCGATCTGTTGCAACCCGCCCTGGGCTTGCATGGCGTTTTCCATGGCAAGCGAAATAGAGTGCGCCATGGTCTGGTAAACCATGGCCATACTCTGGGCGGGCGCCTCGGCAACCACCTTGACGTTCGTCTGTGTGACGGCGTCCGTGACTTGTGAATTAACACTCGTGCTATCAGGCATTTCAGTGACCTATAAAGTGTGTGTTCAAACTTCAGTGGCCCAAATTCTTCCGGCCACCCCTAACTCCCCTACTACGTCTTGCTCGCCGCCAAGGCGGTCAACAGCGCCATCATAAAGTCCGGCGTATCGCTGGAAGCAAGCTTTGACGTCGCCGCCGCGCTGGCCATGGTCGGCGCGCCGTACAATTGCATGACACCCATGTTGGTCGCCGCCTGTGCGGCAATGGCGTGGTGTTGCTGCATTTGAGTATTGTTTTCAAACATGATGCCCAGCGAGTGCGCCGCCGTTTGATAGACTGTACCCATGGCCTGGGCTGGCGCTGAACCGAGCACGGCAACATTGCTTTGCGTAACCGCGTCGGTGATCATCCCGTTCACTGGTGTTGGCATCGCCATTCAAACGTTTCCTTCTTTTACCCACCGCACACAGTTTTGTATCCGGGCTGTTGTTCTCTATCTTTGACGCGACAGGGCTCTTGTTGTGAACCGCGCATACGAATCGATCCTAAGAAGCACCCGCCTTCGTGATCATCGCCATCAAGGCGGCGGCGGCGGAGTTTCCGATCTGTTGCATGCCACCTTGAGTCTGGGTGGCGTTTTCCATAGACAGTCCCATGGCATGAGCCATGGCCTGTGACGACACCCCCAACGCACCGGCGGGGCTTTCGCCCAACACCTTGACGTTGGTTTGAGTCACGGCGTCAGTGATCTGCGCATCAACTATGTCCGCCATGATCTAAGCCTTTCTCATCAAATCGTTCGTTAAGTAGGTGCGAGGTCTTTTGCATCACGTCACCGCCAGTTTCTGACTGGAGCCCCCCGCTATATCCACCATTTGATCGTGCAATTGATGGGTCTGTTCGTTGATCATGCGTTGCAATACGACATGATCGATGGCGTTGGTCGTGGTCGTGTTGGTGGTGTCGCCTTTGCTCTTGTCGAGCAACTTGTTCAAAGCATCCACACCGCTTATAGCGCCAAATTCATGACCGACTTTATTATCGCTCGAGTTGTTGTTTTTCGCCTTACACGATGGAATATCGACAGCAACTGCACGGTTGATACATGCGCATTCCGTGACCGCCATAATCTGCGCCAATGCGCCAGCCAAGGCTTGCAACTGAACGGGGCCGTACATCTCGTGATCGCGCACCATGCTTGCCGACAAGGTAGACTGGGTGTTGACCAGGTTGAACATCGCCTCAAGCGCCGCCAGCCCCACGCCGCCGCTCATGATCTGAGCGTTGATGTCGAATTGCTTTCGTTGATTTCTTCGTCCCATCATCAACCTCCCCATCAATACCCCAAAGCCTCTATTCAGGGTCTTGCGTACCGTTGTTCATGTTCAAAAGCTGTTGCACGCATGCACTGGTGCAGCTCAGCCCAACCATGTCGAGTTGGCGTTGCATCTGCGTTGCGTTCATCAAGACCGAGCTTTGCGCCGTCGAGTTAGCGAGCATGGTGCCTAAGGTGGCGAAGGCCGGTCCGGACCCCAACACCATGGCCACGCCCTGGCTCATGTCGTCGAATGTTTCTTCGTCCCAACCACCGGCCGTCATGTTGCCAAGCATGCCCGCCATCATACCGAGGTAATCGTCATTATCACCGCCGGCACCGACGGTATTTTTCTTTCTGCGGCGCTTGCGCGGTCGCGGATCTGCCTGCGAATCTGATGGTGAGGATGCCAAACTGGCACGTTTGCTCAATGCAGCCCGCGCCGCCATCGCGGCGGCGGCAGCCGCTTCGGCTTCCTCGGCGGCAGCCTCGGCTTCTTGGGCAGCGGCCTCGGCTTCTTGCGCCGCGGCTTCGGCTTTCGCCTCTAGGGCCGCAGCGGCATCATATTCGTTGAACTCATCCCCGTCGTCATAGGGCGCGTCGCCATCGAGCGCGGCATCTTCGAGTTCTTCAGGGGCAGTTTTGGCGGTCTTGGTCGTAGACGCCGTTTTCGGCGAACCCTTTGTCGTCTTGGCTGCGGACGTTCCCGCACCGGTCGCCGTATTTGATTTTGTATTCGCCATCAATCGTCTCCTACCCCTTGCGAAGGTGACACTTCTTTTAAGATGAGCACCGCTTGCCGATCAGCCTCTTCTCTCTGCTAGACGCCCACGGATTCGATCCGTGAAATAAAAAACGCCTTTTTTTATTTTATGCGGGACCAGGCCGCCGCAATCTTGAGTGATCACCCGTCGATTGCGACGGCCCTAGGCCCTTACAAGCCATCAAGTCCGCATAAATCTAGACTTAGCTGACGCCGGAGGTGGAGGCGCGCAGGGCAGACATCAGTGCGAGCATGTTGTCCGGAACGTCGGAGTTGCCGATTTTGGACGTCGCCACAGCGCCGGCCATGGTGTCGACACTGTAGATCTGGATCACGCCCTGGTTGGTGGCGGCCTGAGAAGCGATCGCCAACTGCTGCTGCGAGCTGACGGCGTTCTCAAAGAGGATGCCGGTCGAGTGAGACATGGACTGATACAGAGCGCCCATCGCCATTGCGGGCGCATCGCCCAAAACTTTAACATTGGCCTGGGTGACAGCGTCGGTGATCTGGCCGTTTACGGGTGTGGGTAATGCCATCTGAATTCTCCTGTTGTAGACTTGATAACTAAGGGTCAATGCAGGGCCCGTAGTTCATTGGGTTGCATCGTGCTTTCAGATAAATGACGGGGATCGACGCCTTTTGTGATCCACTCCGTGCATTTTTTTATTATTTATTTTCAAACGGTTGCCTGCAAACGCAACAAACCCGCCTTGCCCAGTAGGGCCCGACGGGTTTGATGTGTTCAATGCGGTGTAAGGCTTTAAGTCACACCACTGGTCGACGCACGCAAGGCGCTCAGAAGTGCCATCATGTTGTTGGGCACATCGGACTGACCAATCTTGGACGTCGCCGCCGCACCGGCCATGGTGTCGACGCTGTAGATTTGGATCACACCTTGGTTGGTCGCCGCTTGCGCTGCGATCGCCAGCTGCTGCTGCGAGCTCACGGCGTTTTCATAGAGAATGCCGCTTGAGTGTGAAAGCGATTGGTACATTGCACCCATCGCCATTGCAGGAGCGTCACCAAGAACCTTTACATTGGCCTGGGTGACGGCATCCGTGATCTGGCCGTTCACCGGAGTGGGTAGAGCCATTTTCGATCTCCTTCATCGTTTACGATTGCCAGGCACCACAGCCAAAAACATTGGCCTTGCGGTGCACCTCTCTCACGCTAATGACGTTCGGTCCGAACGGTTGTGATCTGTAAATTTCAAAAAAAATGCAATAACTTGAAAATCATTTGAAAACTCTGACCCGTCCCCGACATCGGGCCAGAAATTTCTAAGGTGCTGCTTTAGGATGCAGTTGCGCGCAGAGCCGTCAGCAAGGACAACATCGTGTCCGGCGTATCAGAGCTGGCGATTTTCGACGTTGCAACAGCGCCGGCCATGGTGTCGATGCTGTAAATCTGGATCACACCTTGGTTGGTTGCTGCCTGTGCCGCAATACCCAGCTGCTGCTGCGAGCCCACAGCGTTCTCATAGAGAATGCCGGTCGAGTGTGAAAGCGATTGGTACATTGCACCCATAGCCATTGCCGGGGCATCACCGAGAACCTTAACATTGGCCTGAGTGACAGCATCCGTGATCTGACCATTCATGGGAGTGGGCATTGCCATTTTCTATCTCCTAAAATTCGGTTTGAATTGCATGGCACCTCAAAACCATTGTTCGGTTATGCGATGCAGTTTTCTCTCTCATGTTGATGACGCCGAGTGCCGATCATTGTGATCTAGGAAGTCATTTTTTTATAAGAGAAGGTGGTGTCGATTGAGAAAGCCCTGACCCGTCCCCGACATCGGGCCAGACCTTCTCAATACGGGCCCAATGGACTTAGGACTCGGTTGCTTTGAGCGCCGACATCAACGCCATCATGGTGTTGGGCGTATCTGAGCCCGCGATTTTGGACGTTGCAGCTGCACCGGCCATGGTGTCGACACTATAAATCTGAAGCACACCTTGGTTGGTTGCGGCCTGGGAAGCGATCGCCAATTGCTGCTGTGAACTCACGGCATTTTCATACAAGATCCCCGTCGAGTGCGAGAGCGATTGAAAAATCGCACCCATTGCCATCGACGGCGCACTGCCCAAAACCTGTACATTGGCTTGGGTAACAGAGTCCGTAATCATACCGTTCATCGGAGTGGGTAGAGCCATTTGTGTTTTCCTTTATGGGTTGGATCGCTTAACACCACAGCCTTCGGCCTTGCGGTGCACCCCTCTCACGTCCATGACGTTCGATACCGACAATTCAGCTTGGTTTGTCATTTGGTGAGAAGTGATAGTGTAGAAATGAAAAAACTGACCCGTCCCCGACATCGGGCCAGTTTATTTCATGCACCGAACTTAAGATGCGGTCGCTTTGAGCGCCGTCATCAAAGACAGCATATTGTCCGGAACATCGGAATTGGCAATCTTCGAGGTCGCAACCGCAGCCGACATCGGCGGTACGGAATAGATCTGGATGATACCTTGGTTGGTGGAAGCCTGAGCGGCAATGTTCAACTGCTGCTGTGAGCTCACTGCGTTTTCGTACAAAATGCCCGTCGAGTGCGAGAGCGATTGATAGATCGCACCCATTGCCATCGCGGGCGCATCACCCAGAACTTTAACGTTTGCCTGAGTAACGGCGTCCGTGATCATTCCGTTCACGGGAGTCGGCATGGCCATAAGCTGTCTCCATATTAAGTGGTTTGAGTGGATTCTCTCCCCCTACAGCTGATTGACGCCAGCCAATTGATTCTGTGATGAAAATTTGTGTACATAAGGATAAAAGGGCAAAAAAAGAGAGGGCCGAAGCCCCCTCTCTCTCATTCAAAACATGTGATGTTTAGCGTTCAAACACCACTTCAACGCGGCGATTCATACGCTCGCGCTTGCCGTCATCGGTCGCGACTTGCGGGCTGGTTTCCCCCGCAGACGACTTCGTGACCATGTTGCGTGCGACACCGGCTTCCATCAGCGCATTGCCGACGGCAACCACGCGGGCGCGTGACAGGCCTTGGTTATAATCACTCGACCCGGAACGATCGGTGTGACCGATCAACACCAAACGGGTGGCCTTCGATGCTTTCGCCGCGGCTGCGGCGCGCTTGATCAGGTCCATATTGGCGCTGCTCAAATCGAAGCTGTCGTGGGTGAAGTAGACGATAAACGGCTCAGGCAAGGCCATCGGCATTTCTTTTGCCATCGGCGCAGGCATCGCCATGGTGGCTTTGCAATCGGGAATGGCTTTTTCATAACCATCGCGCGCCATCGCCATGTGATCGGATTGATAACCTTCCTCGGATTGTTCCATCCAATGTTCGAGCCAAGTCTGCGCGCGGGCACAAGCATCCGGAGCGACTTGGGGGGCGTTGGTTTTCAACGCCGCACTCAACGTCGAGTAAGCTTGCTCAATGGCATCTAGATTCATTTTTACAGGGCGCTCACTGGGCATTTGCAGCACCGGTGCCTTGCCCGTCGCCGCCACTTCGGCGCGCGTTCTAAAGAAACTGGTCGAAATGCGATCGCTTTGACCGACCTCAAAATCGGCGCGTTCGCTATAGCGTTGGTGAAGTGCTGCTGCGAATGCATCACCGAGATCCGCCGTCGCCGTAACGCCGGGGGATTTTGGGGTTCCTGCGCATGCCGACAGCATCGCCACAGCGCCAAGCACGGCGCTGGTTTTCAATATAGTTTTCATCGGGGCCTCCTCCTCAAATCAACATATAAAGGGGTCGTATGTTTTTTTATTGTGGCCACTCTTTTGTGTGAGTTTACTCGTCACAACCATACATGTGAAGGAGGCTAATCGAATTCAATGACACAATTATGTTATGGACTCAAAAATGTAGAGTCGGTATATCCCTGCGATTTAGGGGAAATGAACATTATTTGCTATCGAGTTGTTTCTCGCACCGCTTCGACGTGACGGTAAATCTGGCGAAAAACAAAATCACCTATCACGCCACCAACGCCGAAGACTGGCCCTCGACGGACGGTTGAGCGCATTTCACCGCAAAGGTTAGTTGTCAACCTATGGACACGCTTCGCGAAAAACGTATGCTCAAGGTTCTATGGACCGGCGCCAGCGCGCCGTGGAAGACTTGGAACTGAGTTATGTCGTCTGTTCAAAATGCCGGGGGGCATAATGCCTGGGCACGCACCACAACCATTGTGGTGACCCACCATTCCGAAGCCGTTATAGGGCTGTGCTTGGACAGTGTGGCGCGTTCGGCACGCATCATCGTCATTGATAACGAAAGTACCGACAACACGCTGGACATCGTGCGTGCGCGCGCACCACACGCCGAAATCATCCAAAACGCTGTCGGTGTTGGTTACGGAAACGCTGCCAATCAAGGATTGGCGTTGGTACGCACCGAATATGCTTTATTAATGAATCCTGATGCCGAATTCGTCGATGACGCACTCATCGACTTAGTCGGAGAGGCCGACGCCAACCCGGACGCGGGATTGCTATCGCCACTGTTGATTGGAAATGACGGCGATTTTGATCGAGCGTGGAATGGGCCGTTGTTTCAGCGCGAATTGATGCCGTCCAACCGCGAAGATGAACCAAGGCCGGAAGGCAGTTTTTGCACCTGGGTGGTGTCTGGCGCGGTGAACTTGGTGCGCATGTCGGCGCTGAACACGGTGGGCTTTTTCGATGATGCGATTTTCCTCTATCACGAAGACGACGACATCTGCCTGCGTTTGATGAACGCGGGCTTTAAAATTTTAGTCGTTCCCCAAGCTGTCTCGCATCACATCGGTGGCGGCTCCATCGGCAGCGGCTGGGATCGCCATTGGGAAAAGTTTTACAACATGTCTTGGTCGCGACTGTATTTCGAAGCCAAGCACCACAGCCCCGCCGCCGCACGGGCATTGGGATGGCGGCAGATGTTGCGCTTTGGACCTAAGGCCTTGTTGGTGTTTCGCCCGAAAAAAGCACATCGTGATGCTGCGCGCTTTTGTGGCGCATTGGCCTACATGCGCGGTAAAGCCGCATCAAAAACCACATCCCGCGCACGACCTGAGGGGACAGCGCCATGAACATCAGGGTCATCCCGTCATTCTGCTGATCTGATCACGGAAAACGAAAATTGATCACAGTGAACTGTCACAATTTGGCTAAGAGTTCTCTGGTCGAGTGGTAGGAAGACCAAGGCATGAACCATGTCTGTGGCGCTTCATCCCCCGACGAGCCAATGAAGACAACGCATCACCGGGCACCGCCTTGGATATAGATTTTTTGTTTGAGCCAATAAGTCTGGCGGCAGGGCCCCAACCTCAGCAAAGGGGACGGATAGCGTCTTGGTCTCGTATTTACGCCGAATTGCGTCAAGGGCCCTCCCATGCTCGGCAAATCTCTGCCTTTCTGCCCGCCGTCCGCCACGCACGTTAAATTCCGACGTAATCCTGTCCGACGAAACAAAAACCCCGGCAAACGATAACCGCAGCCAAAGATCCCAATCTTCAAGCGAATCCAGGCTTTCATCCAATCCGCCGCAGGCAACAACCACGGCGCGACGTGCCAGAACGGCCTGAATGGGGATGTGATTCGAAAGCCACAGCCGAACCCGGTTGTACGGATGGAAGCCAGCGGGACGGCGGCGCGAACCCAATCCGCCCCAAACGGTGATGTTTTCATAAGCCCGCGCGTAGGCCGCCGGTGCTTCGGGAGGTGCGGACAACAAAGGCAACAAAGTGGAAAGATGATCGGGAAACAAGGCGTCATCGTCATCGAGAAACCCGATGAAGGTACCTTGAGCCTTTGCTATTCCCTCGTTCCCTGCCTTAGAACGCCCGCCCTTGGGAATTGACAGATATGTAACTGTGTCTTCACGGCCAACGCACCAAGCCTCCAGTGTTGCGCGCGCCCGCTCACTGCCGTCTTCGACAACAACGATTTGAAAGGATTTTTCCGTCTGGGCCCAGATGCTATCGAGAGCACGCACAAGAGAAGTATTGCGCTGCCCCGTTGTGCGGACGATGATGCTGACCTTGGGGTTGCTCACCTTACCCGACGATCCTTCTTTCGATTTCCGCACATATATAGTGATATACGCACAGATGAATTTGCTGGATGTCCGGCGTTGACCGCGATGGAACATCGATCTGGATATCGCATACGGGGGCCATTTTCCCGCCGCCTTCACCCGTAAGCCCGATGGCGGTCATATTCAGGGCCCGCGCAGTTTCCAGGGCTTTCACCACATTGCCGGAATTGCCGGACGTACTGATTCCGAAAAGCACACCGCCGTCCTGCGCATACGCCTCAACCTGGCGGGAAAACACCGTTTCATAGTCGTAATCGTTCGACCACGCCGTCAGCACGGCCGGATTCGACGCAAGGCAAATGCAATTCAACGCGCGACGCTCGAGCAGGAACCGACCGACAAGCTCCCCCGTAATATGCATGGCATCGGACGCCGAGCCACCATTACCGCACACCAACATGGGCTTACCGGCATCCAAGGCGGCGGTCATCGTCGCAATAGCTTGGTCGACGCGCTCATCCGCGAGGGCCCCAGCAGCGCGCATCAGAGACTGCGCGGATTCTTCGAGATAGGTCGTAATCGTCATGCGTCCCTCGACAATCGTTCTAACGTGGCGTCACAGCGTATTGGCTTACCCCACCTGATATAACAACCGTTCCACAACCACGTAAATACGCGATTCTGCAGGTCTTACGTCTCGATACCACAAAGCTCGGAATAACACTTAATGGCGGTCGGATTGTCATCCACACACGCAACTTTACCTTGATGAAGGACCATGCTCCAGGAGCAAAGTTTTTCGATGGAATCCATGTTGTGACTGACCATAATCACTGTCCGTCCGTCCGAAGCAATTTGGCGGATGCGGTTCAGACATTTGGCCTGAAAGCCAACGTCACCCACTGCCAACACCTCATCGACCAGCATGATTTCCGATTCGAGATGGGCCGCCACAGAAAAGGCGAGGCGCATGTACATTCCGCTGGAATACCACTTGACTGGCGTGTCGATAAACTTCTCGATACCAGAAAAGTCGAGGATTTCATCCAAACGCCGCTGGACCTCCGAGCGCCGCATGCCCAACATGGCGCCACTGAGAAACACGTTTTCATATCCCGTCAGTTCCGGATGGAACCCTGTGCCAACTTCCAAAAGAGCCCCGACGCGGCCATAAACTTCAGCGCGGCCCGTCGTCGGCGGCGTGATGCGCGACAATATCTTCAGCAAGGTGCTTTTGCCCGAGCCGTTGGCCCCGATAATTCCAACGACGTCGCCTTGGCCGACTTCAAAGGACACGTCGGATAGCGCCCAGAACCGGTTGTCCGCAACCCAACCATCTGGTGGGGGGGCGCTGGCGCGATGGCGAAGGAAGGGAACCCTTGCGGTCAGGGAATCAACCAGACTCGGGTGATGGTGTTCCTCGCCGATGGAATACTGCTTTCCTAGTTCACGCACCCTAATTGCTATGTCAGTCATGAATTTTCTTTCTCATACGGACTCTGCAAACCGGGGTTCTTGGCTACGGAAAAATAGGACCCCGCTGACCAACAAGATCATCGCCGTAAACGTGCCCACAACAAGTGTGTCGATCGCCGGTGGCGGGGATCCTACCAAGGCCCAACGAATGCCCTCAACCACGCCAACCATAGGGTTCAGGTCATACAAAAGCCTAAATCGTTCTGGAATCAAAGACGGCGGATAAATGATTGGCGTACAGAACATCCATACCTGAATGGTAAAGGGAAGAATTTGCGCAACATCGCGATAGCGAACATAAACTGCACTGAACCAAAGCCCGGCCCCCAACGCCGTCACGGCGGTGAGCGCAATGAACAACGGCACCAGGAAAAAGGCCAAGTCTGGGACAAGACCGTAAAAAGCCATCAAACCGGCTAAAGCGACCAGCGCGAACCCCAAATCGGGTAGCCCTGCCAAAACGGCGGCGACAGGAAACAGAATCCGCGGAAAAAAGATTTTAGTAACGATATGCGCGTTTTCGACGATACTTTTGCTGGCATCGGAAAATGCCTTGTAAAAGAATTGCCAGACCATCAGACCGCAATACACGAACACGGGATACGGCATACCGTCAGATGGCACGCGCACCAGCAGGCCGAAGAACAAGGTAAATACTACCATGAGAACGACGGGTTGAATGATGGCCCAGGCAGCCCCAATCACAGTTTGTTTGTAGCGAACCTTCCATACCCGCTCTACCAGCGCGAACAACAATTCACGGGCGTGCCACACCTCGCGCCAGCGATACTGCGGCCCTTCCCCCGGCGGCACGATGACATGACGGGTACGCAGTGCAGATATCATTAACCTTGCCCTCTAAATACTATTGGTGAGTTCCCGGCCCAAATTACAGCCCCCTTCCTCACCGACAATCACACCTTAACCTTGAAGTATTTTCGGAGGTATAGGCGAACTATCATCAAGAGAACACAAGCTCCGTTATAAATGATCGATCGCTTCGTCTGCCCCCCGATGCGAGGGGGTTCATCTCCGGGAATTTCCGTAATGGTCAGTCCCCGCAACGCGCACATTCCAGTCACCAGGGGCTCAAAAACTGGCCCGTAGAGGTAATGTTCAAAGTCAGGATCCAAGACGATATCGCGGCGAAACCCACGGTAGATATTCAATGAGTCTGTCACTTGGGATCGCGTCAAGCCCTGCATCAATTTCGTAAACATCCAGTTGCCGAAGGCCGAAATCAAGTGGTCATCTTCGGACTTGGCGTCCCCGAGATAGCGGGACATGACGACCATGTCGTAGCCTTCGTTGATCTTTGCCGTAAGCTCGCCAAGCTGCTCCGGTTTACAATTACCGTCGGGGCTGAACTCAACGACATAGTCCGAGTCCAGCGCCCTCGTAATATCAAACACGGCAGCCTGCAACCCTGGACGCAACTGGCTGACAACATTCAGACCTTGCGCGTAGGCGTACTCAACAGATCCGTCGTCGGATCCGCCGTCGATAACCACCACCTCGGAAAACAGCGATCTATCGATTTCAGACACACAGGCTCTAAGGCCGTCAATCTCATTAAGTACGGGCAAAAGCAAAACAATCTTTGGCCTCGATACTGTCGTCGGTTTAACGTTTGTCGGCACTAGGGGGTCCCCACTAAAATCAACTATCGATACCCTCTGCTTTATTTCAGAACAGACATTTGACCTGTTCTAGCTCCGCATCAGGTTCTTTCTTGCATCTAGGTATCGAGTTGCGGCAATTAACGTCGCAGCCCCGATCGCACTTTCGCTTCTCAGCAATTGGGCGAGCTCATCCCGCGTAAACCAAGTCAGCGGGCCAGTCCCCGGCTCATGATCTCGCTGCCCTTGAACAGGAAAGCATTGCCGCGCAACAAACAAAGCGACGCGGGCCTCCACCAAACCAGCATCAGGAAGAACTGTTCCTAACGAGACGAGAGCATCCGCCGTGCAGTCCAGTCGTAATTCTTCGCGCAGTTCACGCTTGGCAGCCAGAGTTGGGCTTTCACCCGGCTCCATAAAACCGGCCGGTGCCTGCCATACGACTTCATTCATCTGATGACGGTAACTCCCCATCAGTCCGATCATATCGTCAACTTCGGCCAGAACACAAATACCGGCGATCCCCTCCGGGGTCTGAACGCGCGGACGTACAATCAGAAAATCGTCAATAACCGTTCCGTCTGAAGTTTCCAGCCTATCGAAAAAAACCTCAAAGCAAGAGTTTTCACAGGCGAGCCGCCTCGCGGTACACCGAAAAACATCTGCTTTTTCCAGGGCAGGAGAGAAAGGCCGACGCTTGGAGGCATCCCTCCGAGTCATTCCGACAACGACCTCATTTTCGCAGAACTCCCCCCCTCTGCTTCCTTCTTTGTTTCCTCTTTAGCCGCTTCCTCCGCAAGCTTTATCTTTTCCAGCTGCGCCTCTTCCTTAATCTTTTCCAGCCGCATCTCTTCCTTAACAAGTATATCCGTATCAAAATGACGCTTCTCACTTCCCGTCATATACCTCAACTCGTGAAGGTAAGGACGAAAAGAATCTGAAATACTTTGCATATCTTCTAATAACTTGACGTGGTCCGCAGCCTTCATCGCCCGCAGTTCTGTAGCCGTTTCGCGAATTATTTGAGTAGCGGGCTTGGGTTGAAGTTGCGTGATTATCGATGCAGTCTGACTAAGAGAAGCTAAATATCGATCCCTGATCGAATCAATATACATTTTCGTCCGCAACCCAATCGGTGCCAGAACGAGCCCCACCACAACGGTAACGAGCGCCGTTTTAATCGCCAAAGACCGCAGCCCCCGCAGGCCATTATCCTGGCCAGTGGATTGCTGGCCAGATGACGAAAACCATTTATCTGCCGCTGCTGTCGGCCTTGGCAACAGGTCGAGGAACCCTGCCTCGTTGACCTCTTTCACGAAAGCCTCTTTCTGACGCATCAACCCTTTATAAGCGTCTTCAAGGGTACTTCCAGTTGAAATCAGACCAATTTCCTTGATGCAGAGGCTGACTTTGCCATCACTCTCTCGCATTATGACGTCATATTTCAGGTCGTTCTCAGTGACGCGCATGCCTTCCCTCCTTATTTTTTTTGTAAAGGTTTACCCCGCTCAGGATCATACTTCATATAACACGCCTGCGAAAAAATCACCTTAAATGCCCAAAACGCGAACGCGAACATCAATATGGGCAAAGAAAGGGCTACGACCCAAATTCTAAACAATGCCCCCCAGTCGTTGAAACGTAAGACAACGCGACTATCGCCAACAGGAACAAGAACCCCTTTAAACGAGAGATTGGCGGGATATATCGGAACTTCTTTCCCGTCGATCTGAGCCGTCCAATCGTCGCTGTAACCGTCGCTGATAACGACCCAAGCTGGTTGCGCACTATAATTCCGAGCCACAAAGCTTATTTCATTACCCCAAAATCGCTCTCCATCAATTGAACCAACGACCTGTTCGCCAGAAATCTTTTTGAGACGCTCCACATCGTCAACCGCAACGATCACATCCCGCGCGCCTTCTGTCTCCATCAAAATGCTGGTCGCATCGTTAACCGACGCAACGACAGCAACATTGTCCGCGAAACGAGCCATGTTCGCAGAACATCCAAGCAAACGACGCGCCGCTGGTGTTGTCTCAATCCATCCCGCGGCACGATATTCCGGCCCGGTAAATCCCAGAACGAGCCCTCGAACATATTGGGTGTCGAATTTTCCGAATTTACGAAAAAACGTCTCGACCCTTGGTGTAACCGTCACCGAATCCAACCACGGCAAACAAGTAAAAATATTTTCTCCCGACAAAAACAGCGAATTCATACTTGTGTATTCCACCGCGATCAAACTATCAAAATCAAAAGTTGGATCAATGGTGGCTTGCACGTTGGGTCGGATAAATTTGGGTAGGTTTGCGGCATAAGGCGTATATGGGAACTGCAGTTTCGTATATATATCGTCACTGCGCCGACTAGGAAACGACATGTCTGCAGCGCTGAACGTAAATTCGAGCTTCTCTTTTACTGCCAAGGGTATTGTGCCTGGCCGATAGTAAGTTGGGTTTTCATGTGCGAATGAAAGCCATGTTACTGCAACATTTCCGACGATAAGTATTAGAAGAGAAAACTGACGAATATTGTGATCGATTTTATCCCACAACGCCCCCTCCGGCCAGCGCCAGAAACCCAAAGCAAAGACGAGAAAAGAAAATGCTATTACGATCATAAAGGCCCGTCGCACCATAACGGCTTTGTCTGGAAATACTGGGATCAAAGGCGTTGCGACATTGTCCAAAAGAATGACCGCGCCGACGAAAATCGCCATAAAGACAAGATACCCTGGTTTTGCAAGCGCATAGCGAAGCCCCCGCCAGCGCAAAAAAATGTCCAAGCCAATCATCCCAACGATTACAGCAGCGACGACAGCAACAGCAAAGAACCCCATCCCAAACCGGTAGACCTCGAATCCCGGTAAAAAGTAAAAAAGCCGTATAGCAACGAAATCGTTGCCTTGGGTTGCAAAGATATTCAACAGCGCAATGATCACCAAGGCCACCACATAAGGGCGGTACGGAAACCAACGTCGACAGGCTGCACCTACCGCCGCAAAAACAAAGAAGAACAAGAGAAAAGGACCCATTACCGGATCGTACCTAAGGGTATCCGAATGCGCGGAATGGATTCCGAAGAAAGAATAAAAATAGTATGGGCCCACTTGGTTCTGGGCTGCAAACTGGGATAGCGACACTTCGCTCCCAAGATTTCTTCCATTCCGATAGGACAGTAGGTCTCCATCTAGGAGATCTTTTAACATGTACGCAAAGATTACTGCTAGGGCCAAACTCCCCGCAAACATGAACAGCGTCCAGGGATTGAAGATATGATGGGAAACGTTACCTATAAAACGATAACTTCTCAACAAAAGAACGAGAGTCGCCGCCAGAAGCACGAATTGGTAGAAATACATCAGCGGCATATAGGTTACGCCGTTAAAAAACACGATGACCATGAAAAGTGCTGCGCCAGCTATGAGTCTAAAATCCAATGTTTCAGCAAACCGAATGGCGAAATAAAAGAGCACTGGAAATGACACTATATATTGGTGCATAAAATACACATGAACATTCCAATAAGTTGAAACCGCCAGAATAGACGCGCCCGCGAATGCGGTTAAAGCGTGAAAATGAAAGTGTCGAGCAATTAAAAAAATTCCTGTCACCAATGTGACAAGTTCAATTAGCAACGAAAAAATATAGAGGAGCCACACACTCTCGATATGGAAAATATACCCTAGAAAAATAGCGATATATTTAGATGCTCCTATGGAAATGTAGCTATATTCCATAGGCTGGCCGAACATATTTTGAAAGTTCCAGATTGGTAAGCTCGCGCCATGCAAAAAGGAGTTATACACCCATTTAAAGGTGAAATAGGAAACAGCCCCATCAGATGAGAAATAAAGAAATTTATCCGAAATGAGAAAAGGCGTATAAAATGCAGCGACGGTTAACAGCGTAAGAAGAAACGCCAATACATAGGAAAAAGAACGACGATCTGGTATTGATCCCCATCCCGCACCAGCATCTTTACGCTGTAAACACCGTAAATCGTCCATTTTTAACATTTTCCCCATTTCAGGTTTAAATTCGCGCCTCGTCTGCACTAAAGCTCACCGCTCGACCATAATGCGAGGCCTAAAATCACCTAATATATCAGTCGTGTCTCGCAACCCCTATTGTCAAACATTCACCTAATCTCACAAAAAAGCAATTAGACTAGGTCTCGCTCATGTGGAAACAATCTGCCTTAATCACACTTTCTCGTGCAATGGCCTTCTCCAAAATAATTTTCCCGCCCTCAAACAGCCCTGCCCCGTTCGTCATTGCACTGACCATCGGTATTGCGTTGGGTATTTGGGCCTCTAGCCAACAAATATTGATGGTCGCCCCCGACTTTTTGTCTGCGGCACCCATTAGCTGGCGCCTGCCAGCTATCGGCTTCACCACTTTCACCGTCCTAAGCTTCTATATGATGGTCACATGGCTAGCGCGCAGATTGCCTTCCCGGGCGCAAGACCAGGACATTGCTTACCCGCTGGCCCTTTCTCTTCTTCCCCTTCTCGCAGTCGTGGCGGGTGCCCCCCTACAATCAGCCGCCCTCGTGTCAGTGTTGGCCGTCGGCGCAATTATACTCCCCCGGCTAGTCCGTTCCATGCGGGCTGGCGTGAACCGACCACTTTTAGAAGATTTTGGCGTATTTATCGGCTTGGCCGTGCTCTTGTATTTCACAGCAGGATTCTATTCTCCTGCCGTATGGGAAAGCCCCATTGGGGCGAGCTACGGTTATTATCAGCAAGAAATTATGGCGCACATGCGCATTCAAGACGGCTTCATCAATGCGAAGCATTTCGGTTTTTCCGATTTTGAATATTCATACTGGGGGGCAGCCCCGATCATCCCAACATCCAGCCTGTCATATCCGTTGATGTTTTTGGCGTTGCTGTTGGATGTGCCGAGCGCTGACCCTGAAGGCTATTTGCGAATTTTTATTTTTGTATTTTATTGCACTTTGGTCGCTGGAGCGTTTGGGTTCTACCTTCTATGTCGACGTCAATTTGACTTTAATCCCTGGGTGTCCGCGATCGGCGGGGCAATTTTCGTCCTCGGCAATCGCTCCTTCCAAAACCATGTCGTAGGTGACGCCCACCTACTCATCACATCGTACTGCCTCACTCCCTATATCCTGATCGGCATGCTGTCGGCTTTTCGAACGGGACGAAAAACTTATGCCGTAGGCGCTGGCATCTCCTTTGCCTTGCCTATGTTCATTAGTGCCCCGCACCCGGATGGGATCGGGCATGCAACGCTCACCTTATCTCTTATAATTATCACCGCGCTGTTTTTCGGGCACAAAAACGGCGCGGTCCGTATTGAGCATCGGCTAGGACTTTCTATATTGGGCGGGGTGGTTGCAGTCGGCCTTTCGGCGCACTTTTTTCTACCCCTAATCGATACGTTAAGGTCGGACAATTTAATTGTTTTTGGGCACGCCTCGAAGAGCACCGCTTGGAACTGGGCGAATCTTTGGGATCAAGAATATTCATATTGGGTCCCCCCCGTTGTCATCAAGACACTGTTTTTTATTGTTATTCTTCTTACGGGATGGCGAAAATTACCTCAATGGCGTGCCGTTATGGCATCAATCGTGATCATTTTTCTTGTTTTGGCTGCGACCTATCACCCCTTGGGGAGCAAATTTATCATCCCCACCGCATCCAAGTATTTATATATGAGCCCGGGAACGCCGGGACGGATGAGTATGTGGCTCCATTTTACTGCCTTTCTCATCATGGTCAGCGCCATCCATGTCCTTGCCGAATTCATCTCGACGGGGGCGGGACGGTTCCGCTTCCGTCACTACTCACTCTGGACCGCTATCAAAGGAAAAATTCGCCCTATTGTCTCAATACCCAGCGCATTCGCGATCCTTTTTGCCCTTCCGATCTCCCCCATCCATGAAGGGACACGCATAGCCAATCCGGGGAATTGCCCCTATTACGTAACCCTGGCGACCATCACAACCATTTCCAGCAACCTGCGCAACGACACGGCGAATACCCGATTATTGAAAAGTCGACTTTCCGAATACCAGCGGCAAATTTCCGATGACCCAGCAGCATTAGCAGCGTCTCGGTTTACAAACCTTCTGGCGCGGTACGGCGGTAACATTGACCAGCTTTCTCCCGATGCCACGTTAACCCTAGCAAGGGAGTCATCTACAGAGATCGACACCCACCGACTAGCCTCTTCATGTTACAACCCACTTGTACTTGGTCCGCAAACACCGAAGAGAACTGTGTTTTACGCCCTAGATGGCATGTATAAAGATATCTCATCACAGTTTATGCGGGTGTTTGGCGCAACTGCGGACCGACCAGAACCTGAACTCAACGACACCCACTTAGGGCTTAAAACCTCGGGGATCAATCACGCGGCAACCACAGCGTTGGATACCCGTTTTATGATGGCATACCCCTTGATCCATGCCCTCTACCTAATTCCTGGCCATGAGTATGAGAACCGAGGGTTCTACAAGAGGCCAATGCCTTGGAATTTAATGGTTGACGAGGTTCTTTCGCCAAAAGCTCGCAAAGTACTAAACATTGCTGGCATCGACATTTTCACAGTGGCACAGGAAGGGTACGCAAAACTGACGCCAGAGACGTTGGCGGGCCTCGAAATCATAGCAACGGCATGGGACGACCCCCGTTTCACCGGCAACTTCGTTGCCCTTCGAAATCTCGATTCATATGGAATTGCCTATGTTGCCAGCAACATCCAGTCACTCCCCCCCGAAAACGTCCGTCACACAGAAAATATCATCAGAAGCTATTTCCGCAATCTGACGGATCGCCCGACTTACCATAAGGAAGTAGAAAATCTACGGGAAAAGCTGTTGGCTCTCGGACCCAAGTACAGCGCGTTGGTCGAAACGACAACCCCACTCGCCTCGACTGAATTCAGTGACAACGACGCGGGGGGCTCCATCAACATCAGCGGCATGGCTGGGCCACGCATCGCCTTTGACGTCAATTGCCAACGCCCGCAATGCTTCGTTGGGGTCAACATGGCCGCGGTGCCAGGCTGGCGAGCCGCTGTAGACGGAAAAGTTGTGCCTACTTACCGGACAAACATGGGATTTTTCGGCTTCGAGGTTCCCGAAGGCCCGCACAAGATCGCACTGCTCTTCATGCCGTGGAGCGAACCTGCCGGCTGGGCGCTTTCGTCCGTTATGTGGATCATCATCCTGCTAATGCTGATACGTGGGAGAAAACATCCGTTCGCTCCTTCGAGGAAGGCGGGTCAGATCGGCACCTGATACGATTTAGACGTGCAGACCCAGAAAGCGCATCAAGTACAGGCGGACAACCATCAGCAACAAACATGACCCATTGTAGACAATGGACATCTTGCTGGCCCCCCCAATTCGCTTTGGCTCGTCGCCCGGAATTTCGATCAACCGCCGGTTCTGGAGAATACACATGCTGGTCACCAGGGGCTCGAACACTGGCCCCTTCATGATCCGTTTAAAATCATCGCCAAGCGCTAGGTCGCGCCGAAATCCCCGATAGATCGTCAATGCATCGGTGATCTTAACGCGACCAAGCCCCAGCGACTTAACGAATTGAGTAAACATCCAGTTGCCAAAGGCCGTAACCGCCGTGTCATCATAGGACTTGGCTCCGCCTGTATACCGAGAAACAACCACGAGATCGTAGCCGCCGCGCAATTTCTCGACGATCTGCGCTAAATTTTCGATAAGACAATTCCCATCCGGACTAAACAAAACTACGCAGTCGCTATCAATGGCACCCAACGTGTCCAAGTAACCGTTTGCCAACCCCCTACGCACTTGCGAGAACACCGGAATACCTTGTGAACACACGTATTCCCAGGAACCATCGGTCGATCCGCCATCCATGACGAGGATGTCGTCGAACAAGCTTCGGTCGATCTGGGGAAGGAACATCTTCAACCCATCCACCTCATTCAGGACCGGGATTAGCAACGTAACCGAGAGATGGGGGTCCCCGCCATCCATATTGGTAGTCATAGTCCTATTATCCTTCCACATTTCCACCAGCAAACTGCAGGGTGGCAGAACGTAACGCCCCCCCCCCCTTCCCTCAAGGTGTTTCTTGCAATCAGCCCGCTGAGCAGCACGAGGACCTAGACTGCTAAAAGTTTTTTAAACGAACTCATTAGTGACCATTTGCGGTTTCATCTGCACCGTTCTATCCTCACCACATAGATGTTTTCCGTAATTCTCAGAAAAACTGAACCGCTCAATCTATAGAAGAATTGAACCACTCAATCTATAACATTCATCAATAGGATAGGTTCTTCAATTTGTCTCTTTTTCAACTGCCACTCCGTTCTACAGATGGAAAAAATCTCGGCTCCTCCTCTACGTCGCCTTCTCAGAGGATCAAATATCTAAGTTGGTTGGTACCGATCGCCTCTGGTCTACAATTTTCCTGGTGGTATTCGCTCCAGCAACTAAACGTGATTAGTGTGGAGCTGCCGACCGTCTATCCCTTAACCGCTCGTTTGGAGAGCGCAGCAAGCGTTCTGGCAGCGGTTCTACTTTTTTACTTGTTTGCACAAATTACGGTGCGCGCATTTTCGTCCAATCGCCCCGATATTAAGGCAGAAATGTTGGTGGCCTTGTCGTTCGCGCCGCTCCTGATTGCCGGCAGCATAATTCCACTTCAGTTCGCGGCCTTGATGGGAATGCCGTTCCTGCTCGCCGCGATACTCCGTGCATCATGGATTTCCCCGCGCTCCCACAAGGCTGTCCTAACGGAAAACATTGTTGTGTTGGCCCTTCTGGGAATTGTTATTGGAGTGCTCCACGGATTCGTTTCTCCACTGAACTGGAGCGACCCCATTGATGCCGCCGCAGGCCTATTACAACAAGAACAACCTGCGATTATGCCCGTTTACCAAAGTTACGCTTGGTCGAAGCTTTTCTCTTTCTCAACTTTTAACTATTCGTATTGGGGAATGGCACCAAATATACCAACCCATTATCAGTCTTACCCTTTAAGCATCATTTCATTACTTTCTAATGCGCCGAGCATAGCCCCCGAATCATTTCACCGTCTATTTCACCTTGTCCTTCTGACCTTAATGATCGGCGGAGCTTTCTCCACTTATATTTTATTGCGAGAATCAGCCAGAATGAGCATTGGCGTTGCTTTCGGGGCAGCTCTTGCCTTCGCCTTGGGAAACGTCTACGCAACAGCGAATATGCTGGAAGAGCCACACCTAATGGCTTCCGCATATGCCGTTTTTCCGTTCGTTCTTTTGATGCTTGATCGAGCGTTTCGAACAGGACAGGTTTCTTCCGCACTGTGGGCGGGGGCGGCGCTGGCGGCACAGTTCTATTTGCTAGCCCCCCACCCAGAAGCAACCATCTACAGCGCCCTTCATTTATTCTTATTCGGCGGCATTTGGCTGGTGGCGGGTGTACGCCTCTATCCCAAGACAACATTTCGTCGGCTCCTCGGCTTATCGGTACTAGCCGGCGTCACCTTCCTGATCCTATCTTCCGGCCATTTCGCCCCTATATTTGGGGCACAACACAATCAAACAATGTATGTTTTCGGACATTTTTCAAAACCATCGATTGATCTCTGGCTCTCTTACTGGGAAGCAAAACCAATCATTTTTTCGGATGTGACAGCGTGGTTTCGACTGTCTGATCTTTTTCTTTTAAGTGCTATCTCGCTCGCATTTAGTATGAAAAGGGCATGGCGTCCTGGAATTTGGCAACCCCTACTCCTCGGAGCGACAGCCGTCGCTATCTATTCCTTGGTTCTGCATCACCCATACACGGCCGAACTGGCGCTGCGCGCGCTTCGGAGCGTGGGATTCGCCCTGAACATGGTTGCACCGAAACGAAACCTAATCTGGTTTTATTTCTCCTACATCATCATCATCGCTTACGGCGTGGACGCAATAATTTATTGGGGGAAGGCTTTCGCAAGAAGGCACACGCTCTACAGTGCCACCGGGCCGTCAAATAATCGAATTACAAATTCTTTCTGGGTCGCGTTGCAACAAATCGTCGCGTGCGCCCTGGTAATCGTTGCGACCCAAACACGACCCGTGGCTGACGGCTCAGCCATATACAACGCCAACCAGTGCAACTTCTTCATTTCTCTTCAGGCCACTCTAGCTAATTATCCTGGCCTTTCTAAAGATACAGCCAACGCGACATATATCCGCGACCGCTTAATAACATTTGAACAAACATCTGCTCGCCAAAATAACCCGGAGGCGATATCTGCACTCTCCGACTACCGGATCGCTCTGGCCAAACTGGGCGCGAAAAACACTCAAGACCTGACGCTAGAACAAGCGGTCTCTCTAGCACGAACCATGGCAACCAGAATTGATGACCTTGCCCTAGCAGAAACATCGTGTATCAACCCTCTTTCGCTAGGCCCATCTCCCGTAAAACGTATTGTGCGATACAATGTAGACGCCCTATATCGGGACATAGGCTCTCCTCACATGCGGATCATGGCTGCGACGAGGGGAGCAGATACTTCGCGCTGGATGTACTGGGACGCCCATCTAGGAATTGGGAATGGACTGCTAAACCACACGGCTATGACCTCCGTCGACTCCCGCTTCATGATGGCCCCCCCCCTACTCCACGCCCTATATCTCATTCCCGACTACGACTATAGTGACAGGGGCTACTACAGAGGCTATCTACCATGGGCTCTCACGGCCGATAAATTACTCGCGCCATCAGCGCGCCCTTTGATGGACATTGCTGGCGGTGATGTTTTCACCGTCCTTTCCGGGGACCGCCCCCGTGATCCTCAAGCGAAAGATCTTCTCGACATCACGCCTAAGCTGCACCCAAGGCTTGATCCGGGGTTCTCGGTATTGCTGAACAAACGTTCATACGGGCTCGCGTACGTCGCCAACGGCATTGAGCAGGTCTCGGACAAGATCGTGCGCTCTGCTGAAGAAACCACGATCAATTATTTTCACAACAAAGTATCCCGCGACACCTATGTCAAATCAGTCAATAGATTGCGCACTCGACTACAAACCTTACCATATCGGCATGCAGCGATTCTTGAGCCCCTTTCGCCTGAAACCGATATTAGCGTCGAACATCGCGACACGCCGCCTGGAACCGCGACAGTATTAGGCATGGTCGGGCCGCGAGCGGCACTGAGCGTAGCCTGCAATCAGCCCTCATGTTTCACTGTTTTCAACATGGCCGCCCTACCAGGATGGAGCGCCTACGTCGACAATTTAGAAGTCCCCATATATAGGGCAAACTTCGGATTCATGGCGGTCAAAGTACCGCAGGGAGACCACATCATCTGGTTTTATTACACCCCCTTAACGGCGCAATTCTTTTTCTGGATAACACTTCTCGGGTACATCGGAATTCTTTGTTATTCATATGCACCTTGCGCTTCATTCAAAGCATTGAGATTTCCTCGCCCGTCCGGTAAGTTCAGCTCATGAGAATTCTGGTAACGGGCACGGGCAGTGGACTGGGACGGTATTTAACGGATACCCTCGAAGTCATTGAGATAAATCGTGAGAACCCAATTTCCAAGGTCGCGGCGGAACTATCTTCCCCCGTTGATGTCATTATCCATTGCGCGGCAAATGGCGCTCGCGATGTGGAAACAGCTGATCTTTTTGACTACATGCAGGACAATATATTCCTGACCGAGCAACTCAGCCAGATTCCTCACAAAGTTTTTATTCTAATATCCACTATTGCAGTCTATCCCCCTGATGATTGCCTCCACAGTGAAGAGACCCCACTTTGGATCGGCGACATCCAATATGCCTACCCGATTACAAAGCTAATGTCTGAAGCTATCATCCGTGCCAATTGTCAGAATCACCTCATCTTACGGCCTACGGCAATGCTTGGAATGCATAGCCGCCCCAATAGTGTAATCCGCATTCTAACAGAAGAAATCTGCACCCTTACATTAGACAGTGAGTCCGCATTCAATTACATCCTCCACGAGGATGTGGCCGAATTTATTCTCATTTGTCTCCGCAACAATATCACGGGCACGTTCAACCTTGCATCATCGGACCGGATGACACTTAAAGAAGCAATGGTGCGTTATGGCAGAGACGTTACGTTTGGATCGCATCACTATCAGATCGGCACCATCGACAACACCAAGGCGAAAGCAATCCTCCCCGCATTTAGCCGCACATCTGAAGAAACGCTTCGAATATTTGCAAAAGAACAGCTGAGAATGGTTCCTGTAACCTAATTCAGGATCGTCTTCCAGAACTCTGCGCGTTGCCCTGCTATTGGACTGGGGTGATGTTATCCCGCCACCAAGCGATCGTGCGGCGTATACCGTCATCGAGGTCCGTTTTGGACTGCCATCCCAACATGCCCATAATTTTCGAACAATCCAAGGCTAAGCCGGTCTTGATGGTTGGCTGAGACAGATCGTGGCGCATTTCTACGGCAAGTCCTGAATGTTCGATGATTTTGCGGATAACGTCGATAACGGGGACCGCGTGCCCGGCACCGACGTTAAAAAGTTCATACGGCTCCCTCTGCTTCTCGATGGCCAGTTCAATGCAATCGACCAGATCGTCGACGTAGAGAAGATCGCGCTCTTCCTCGCCAGTGCCCCAGACCGCAATCTCTCCGCCATCCTCTGACGACAGAATTTTCGTCATGTTCGCGCCAAACATGTGGCTACGTTCTAGGTCGAACTTGTCGTATGGGCCGTAGATGTTGGAGTGGCGCAGAACCGTGAATTTGGTACGCCCGAGCCCAGCATAGAACTCGCACATTTTCTCCAAATAAATCTTGGTCCAACCAGCGGCGAAATAGCGTGGGTGCATGTCCTGAGACGGATCGAAATCGTCCTCGCGAACGGGAGTATCACTACTTTGGTACATCACCGAGCAACTGAAGAACACCAAGTGGCCGACATTATGGTCGTAGCAGGCGCGGTAGAGTAGAGAATTCATCACTGCATTGTCGGCGGTATGGATATAGGGACGGGTGACGATATCCTTCGAGCCCGACGTGGTGGCGGCAGCCTGGATGATGACGTCCGCTCCAGACACCACCCGTTCAACATCATCCGCCCGCGTCAGGTCAGCCTGGACCCATGATACCCCCGGGACATCATAGGGCGGTCGCCGGTTATAAACGGCAACCAAATCAATGCCGTCACGACCGGCTAATCTTTCAATTACATTCCGGCCAATAAAGCCCGTCGCCCCGCAAACCACGAACCGCACCATTAGAGATCCCCCTTTTTACGATATATCGTCGCCTTCCGCGCCGAAGGTAACCTTGCCCTTTCGGATGCGCAACGCACTTCGTTTGCGTCTGACCTCGGCGTTCAGGCTTCTAAAGGTGGCCAGGTATATCCCCCGCGTCAGGACTTCCGGCATCCGTCTCGCCGTCCATAGGTAAGCGCGCCGAACATAACGTAGCGGTCTGGCGTTTTTATGTATCCACAAATGTACTTCACGTTTCAGGCTGGCCAGGAGCGGATAGCGATGTCGAACATAGCGCGCGACCATCCGAGCAAGGCTCAGCCTATACGACAGCGAGACGACCGTCTCATCGGTCGCCCCCCGCACTGTCACGCGGCGACGGATCGGGTCGTCTTCTAATTCATAGTCGGAGATCCCCTGCTCGGCAGCCAGGATATGACCGTACAGACGGTGGGCGAGGCCGTTCAACTTCTCACGTGAACGCTTCGAATAACATTTCTGCCACCCCCGGGCGACCCGCCAGTCCCGCTCGCGACGGGCGTCACCCTCTATGCCTTGTCCTGCTTCCTCGTTCTCCAACTCGACGCCATAGACAGGAACCCCTCTGTGGCACCCGGCGTCCCCGTATCCGCCCCGCACCGCGCCCAGATAATATTCGACCGCCTGGTGCCATGCATCACCGCCCCAAAACTCCCCCCAGCCGCCGGTGATATCCAGCCATGCCCGGGTCGTCAGAGCGTAGTTATCGGGGCAGGGGAAGCATTCGTAGACATCATAATAGTTTTTCAGCTTGAACACCGAAAGCTTGAGGCGGAAGGCATCGTCGGGGAAGAACCCGACGAAGTCCTTCAACACACTATCCCAGTTTTCCGTTTTGATCCGCACTTCATCGTTCAACAGCCAGAAAAAATAACTATCCGGATCGGCAACGGAAAACAATTCGTCGTAACCTTCATTGAGTGAGTAATACCCATCTCGTTCGGGCGATGCGATATATTTAACGGCGAACCGGGATGAGGCTTTCCATTCTTCGACGGAGGCCAATGTGTCGGCGTCGCCTTCCTTCAGCTTGATCAGGACCTCAATGTCATCGGGCTGGCCTACCGTCGCATCAAGGTTTTCCAGCAAATCCACGATATTTTCGGGACGTATGGACGCAACAACAACAGAGATAAACACCGTCATCGGATTGCCATTACAGGTATCTTATAGAAGACGGTGCCCACATTCATGCTCCTATTGATAGGAACGGCCGCCCGCAACAGGAAACACCTCTCCCGTCACATAGCTGGCTTCACTCGACAAGAGCCAGAGTACCATATTGGCAACCTCCTCCGGCTTCCCCATGCGACCGAGGGGGATCGTTGCACTAACCCGTTGGACCCACTCCTGATCATCCAACGGCTGTTGTTCCGTTTCGATGATGCCAGGGCTTACAGCGTTGACGCGTATCCCCTCTCCCGACACCTCGCGGGCCAAGCTAAGGGTAAAGGTGTTCACAGCTCCTTTGGATGCTGCGTAAGCCACAAGGTTCATTCCACCCGTCTTAGTCACCTGCGATGAAATGTTAACAATATCCCCACCGTTTTTTCCATTCGCAAACGACATCCGACGGACCGCCTCGCGCGAGCACAAGGCGACAGCCAGAACATTGACGGAGAAAACACTCTGCAACGTCTCCACATCAAGGTCGGAGAAGCGTTCACGCTTTCCAGGGGTGCCGGCATTATTCACCAGGGCGGTGACCGGGCCCAGGTCCCGTTCGACCGTATCGAACAACCGCTTCACGTCGGACTCTTTGGTCACGTCGGCGGCCACGGCAATGGCTCTGCCGCCATTGTCGACGATATCCGCGACGACCGCTTCCGCAGCCTGGGCGCTGATGTTGTAATTCACACAGACGCCATATCCTCTGCGCGCGCCCAGCCGCGCAATCGCCGCGCCGATTCCTCGGCTGGCACCTGTAACAATCAACACTCCTGGGGAGGGCTCAACCACTTAGCAATCACCTCTTTTGACCGACGCTGTCTGTTTTGCGCACAAAAGCTTCAACGCACGAATTCCCGGCTCTGGTGAGCCGTCAATGAATACAGGTCTTCCTCGTAAACCTGGATATGCGTCCCCCGGTTTTCGAGCTCAATCGGCACGACAAGAAACTTCATCAACGCATCCAGAACAGCCCGATGTTTTTCCGGTTCGACGAATAATAACATAAAGCCACCGCCACCCGCTCCCAACAACTTACCACCAATCGCACCTGCGCATCGTGCGTGATCATACATCTCGTCGATCAGATTGTTGGATATTTTTTCAGTAATTTCACGCTTACGCTGCCATGCTTCATCCAACAAAACACCGAAATCGCGTATATCACTCCCGTTTGCAAGAATTTCGACCCCTTCGTCGACCATTTCACGCATCCGATGCAAAACGATTTCTTTTTGCGGAATCGACGCGATCTTCTCGCCTGCAATATCGGACGCCGTTCGCGCAACGCCGGTATAGAACAACAAAAGGTGGCTTTCTAGTTCCTTACGTCGGCTAACCTTCATCGGAACGGGGTTCACCTCAAAACCTCCATACCTAGAAAAAACCACCCGGTTCAAGCCGCCAAAAGCCGTTGTGATCTGGTCCTGAACACCGACATTTTCCTTCAGCAGGGTTTGTTCTAGATGAATGGCCTCTTCCGCCAATTGGCGTTTCGACACTATCTTTCCCTTTAACGCATGCAAGGCATGCAAGAGCCCCACAGCGAAGGCTGAACTGGACCCAAGTCCCGCCCGAGCCGGCAGGTCACCGTTGTGATGAATTTCCAACCCCTCCTGGATCTCCATGAAACGAAGGGCTTCGCGGACCGCGGGGTGCTGGATTTCGTCGACCTCGTTGACCATTTCGATCTTCGACCAGACGATGCGGTGCTTGTGTTCATGAAATGGCGGCAGAAAACGGCAGGCGATATGGCAATACCGGTTGATCGACATCGCCAGGACGGCCCCGCCGTGTTCTTCGAACCAAACCGGATAGTCGGTCCCCCCGCCAAAAAAAGAAACCCGATACGGTGTAGACGTGACGATCATTGGTTGCCCCCTTGGGCTTTTATCAGGTCTTCTGTTAGCGCGTTAAGAACGCATTGCCTTCACGTTGGACCCTATCGCGCCAGTAGTCCAGCAGGTCGCTCAGCGTCTGCTCGTATGTCAGTTCTGGCTTCCACCCCGTATGGTTAGAGAACTTGGTGGTATCTGGCACCTGAAGATCCGCGTCGATGGGGCGCAGGCGCTCCGGATCGGTCTCGACCCGGATCTCGTCCTTCTTGGTCGACATGGCGATCAAATTGTCCAGCAAGTCGCGGATCGTGGTCGTGTGGGTGCCGCCAATGTTGTAATACTCACCCGCGATGGGGTTCACTGTAACCAGCATGTAATAGGCGCGAACAGCATCGCGGACGTCGGCTACGGTGCGCAGTGAATCCAAGTTGCCCACTTTAACCACAGGTTCAATCAACCCCTGTTCGATCATGGCAATCTGCTTGGCAAAGGTGGACTCCGCAAACACGTCACCCCGGCGCGGGCCGGTGTGGGTGAACATGCGTGTTGTCATCACCGTCATATCATAGGCTTCGGCATAGTACCGCCCGACCAGGTCGGTGCCAACTTTGGAGATGGCATAAGGTGACGCGGGATGGAATCCGCATTCTTCGTTGATCGGCAGCTTTTCCTTCGGCACGCGACCAAACACTTCCGACGAAGCACAAACGTGGGTAATTGCGTCCTTCTTGATGTGACGCAAGGCTTCCAACACCCGCGCGGTACCTTGAATATTAGTTTCCAGGGTATCGAGTGGGGATTCAAAGCTGGTCTTGGGGTAACTCTGCGCCGCCAAATGGAAGACGTAGTCCGGCTGCGACCGCTTGACGACATCCTGAATAGACAAGTAGTCGCGCAGTTCACCGTACAACAAATGGACCCGGTCCCCCGAATTGATCCGGGGGATCAGAGCTCCTAGATTGTCGAGCGGGCTGCGCCAGCGACACATGCCGTAGACGTCCCAGTCCGTGTTCTCGATCAGGTATTCGGCAAGATGCGAGCCCACCATTCCCGTGATGCCCGTAATTAATGCGCGTGGCCGTGTCATGGTACTCTTCCTTGTCTTTCCCTTGGGCTACGCAATCAGGTTCCGTTGCGCACGAAATCGGCCACCGCATCCACCACGTAAGCGCGTGCCGTGTCGTCGACGGACTGATGGTTGCCGAACGAGAACGCCGTATCCATGATCATCGAAGCGTTCTTCAGATCGCCAGACACGCGGTGTTCGTACAATGCCATCGCTGGCTGGCGCGCGATGTTGCCGCAGATGATCGGGCGGGTTTCGATGTTCTTTGCCTTCAGCGCGGCCATGATGTCGGTCACCTTGAACGATGCGCTGGGCTTCACGGTCATCGGAAAACCGAACCAAGTGTGTTTGCCCTTCGGCGTTTCAACCTGGAAGTCGAAGACGTCACTGAATTCGTCCAGAGCCGTGCGGTACGCGTTGGCGCTGGCGCGGCGGGAATCGATGAAACTGTCCAATTTAGGCAACTGAACAGAGCCCATCGCACCCTGGGTTTCCGTCGCCCGGAGATTGTAGCCTAGGTTCACGAACAGAAAGCGCGGGCTGATTTCCGGATACCGCTTGTACCAGGCGTCCGGGTTCTCGGTTTCGCGGACCCAACCATGGGCGCGCAGGATGCGCATGTTTTCAGCCAGATCGAAATCGTCGGTCAGGCACAAGCCGCCTTCCATGGTCGAGATATGGTGAGAAAAATAAGTGCTGAACGTCGCCACCCGACCGAACCGGCCGACCGGTGTTCCGTCATAGGTGGCCCCCATGGATTCGCAGCAATCCTCGATCAAGGTGAGGTTCTTGCGATTGCAGATGTCGACGATGGCATCCATGTCACACGGGTTGCCATAAACAGGTACGATCATCACTGCGCGGGTCTTCGGGCCGATGGCCTTTTCGATCTCGTTAGGATCAATGTTCATGGTCTTCGGATCGACATCGACGACGACCGGCACCAGACCCAATTGGATCAGCGGCCACACGGTGGTCGACCACGACAGCGCTGGCACGATAACTTCGTCGCCCGGCTGCAACGCGTTCTCGGTTTCCTTGTTGGCGAGAGCGGCGATCGCCAGAAGGTTCGCCGACGAGCCGGAATTCACCATCACGCCGTGCTTCCAACCGAAGGCGTCGGCGTAATCCCGTTCGAACTGTTTGACCTTCGGCCCCATAGTTACCCGCGTCGTCAGCATGGGCTCTAGGCCAGCCATGATTTCGTCGGTGCTGAAGGTGGGCTCGTGCAGGCGCACAACAGGGTCGTTCGGATCGAACGAGAAGTCGTGGTTCGCGTCGCAATAGGCTTTGACGGCGGTGTGTACGTCCGCCAAAAGCTTTTCGTTGTCGGGCATACTTGCTTGTCTCCTGACCGGACCTAAAACGGTCCCTTGAATTCCGAAATTTCCTGGGCTTCCGGCACCACCGGATCCCAGCCACCTTCGCCCTTGATCATCTCGTACGCTTTTTGCGCGATGGTCTTCGAGGTCGGGTAAAAAACATTTTCCAACGGCTTCGTCGTCGGGCACGGCGTCGGCGCATACCCCATGCGCTGGGCGCGAAATTCGCGTTTGCCCTGTAAGCGTTCGAACACCTGCGTCACCACCTCGCTCGTCAAGCCACACGACAGCCAGCTGGTATCGACGACCAGCAACCGGCCTGTCTTTTCGACCGAGCGGGTAATGGTATCGATATCAAGCGGTGCCAGCGAGACCGGGTCGATGACTTCGGCCGAAATGCCGACGTCGTCCAACAGGTGCTTCGCGCGGATACATTCAACGACCGCATGGCTTACGCCGACGATGGTGACATCGTCGCCTTCATCGAGAATACGTGCCTTGCCGAATTCGACTTCGTAGGGCTCCGCCGGGACGATGCCCTTATTGCCGTAAAGCATGCGGTGCTCCATCATCACGATGGGGTTGTTGTCACGGATTGACGCAATCATGCAGCCCTTGGCATCGTGAGGCGTCGTCGGCGCAACCACTTTCAACCCTGGTACATGCATAAAATAGGAATGAAACGCCTGGCTGTGCTGAGCGCCCTGCCCCCAACTGCGTCCAATGATGCCGCGAACCACGATAGGCACACTGGTCGAGCCATCGAACATGTAGGACATCTTGGCCGCCATATTGACCAACTGGTTCATACACAGCAAAAGGAAGTCCATGCGCTGGTGGATATGAATCGGTCGCATACCGGCCATTGCTGCCCCAATAGCAACACCGGTCATGGCGTCTTCAGCAAGCGGCGTATCAAAGTTCCGGTCCGCGCCGAACAGCTTGTGAAAGTCCATGGTCGTGCCGTACATGCCCTTGGGGTCATCCACACCAAGGCCGAAACAGAACACGTTATCATCACGCTCCATTTCCTGGCGGGTGCCCTCATACAAGGCTTCCGCATAGGTAAGGTTACGATCGGTTTTAGGAAAAGACATGGTCGTAGATTTCCTGGTCCTCGGGGAACGGGCTTTCCTCGGCAAGTGCCATCGCCTGAGCGATTCGCGACTCGGCGTCGGCCTCGATAGTCGTGCGGGCGTCGCTGTCGACCATAACCGCAAGGCGGGCCACCTGATCCTTAGCTATCCATTCGTCGAGTTCCGGGTCCGGGCGGTATTGCAAATAACGATCTTCGCCGGGACCAACGTGGTCGCGCCAACGATAGGTCATGCATTCGATGAACCGCGGGCCGCCACCAGCGCGGATCTCCGACAACAGGGCCTCAGTGCGTTTGTGAACATTGAAGAAATCGCCATCTTCAATCCGCTCGGCCGGAATCTGATAGGCCTGGGCGCGCTCGCACAGGTTCGGGTGCGGCATGCGTTCACTGACGTGGGAATAGATGGCGTAGGAGTTGTTTTCGCAAACGAATAGGATCGGCAACTTCTTAAGGCCTGCGAAATTGAGCGCTTCATGGAATACGCCTTCATCCGTCGCGCCCTCGCCGAAGAAGCACACAGTGACGACGTCACGCCCCTGCATCTTCATCGCAAGCGCATGGCCGACCGCGTTGGGAATGGACGTCGCCACAATCGCTGATGTGCCCATCATGCCGACGGACGTGTCAACCACGTGCATGGAACCGCCCTTACCACGCGAACTTCCATCAACCTTGCCGTAAAGTTCGGCCATGAAGCGATTCAAATCTCCACCCTTGGCCAGATACAGGGCGTGTCCACGATAGGTGCCGAAGACGATGTCATCAGGCTGCAATGCCTCGCACACGCCAACCGAAATCGACTCTTGGCCGATCGACAAGTGAACGGGGCTTTTCACGGCATCAGTTGGATAAACCCGGATGATTTCTTCTTCTACGCGCCTAATCAAATACATGGTCGCGTAGGCCTTCTGGACGAAGGACTTATTCTGTTCGATCGACATTACCCCCACCTTACTATCCACATGCCCGGTTCAAAAAACACGATTCACGCGTGGTATGGCGCTCTTTTATACACACTGTGATAATTCCGCAAATAATAATTCCACCTTTCAGGCTCAAACCTTATTCGCCTGAAACCATTGATAAGTGGCTTCCAGGCCATTTGGAAGCGCCATCCCCGGTTGCCACCCCATCGCAAGCAATCGGCTCGAATCTAGCAACTTTCTCGGCATGCCATCCGGCTTCGACGTGTCATATGAAAACCGGCCTTCATAGCCGACCACGCCAGCCAGAGATTCTGCCAGTTCCTTAATCGCGATATCGCTGCCTGTGCCGACGTTGATGGTTTCAGCCTCAGAATAGTTTTTCATCAAGAAAACGCATGCGTCGGCCGCATCATCGACGTTCATGAATTCGCGTCGGGGCGTGCCCGAACCCCAGATGACGATCTCTGGCGTATCGTAAAGCTTCGCCTCATGCAGGCGGCGCATCAGGGCGGGAATGACGTGACTGTGTTCCGGGTCAAAGTTGTCGCCAATGCCATATAGGTTGGTCGGTGTGACGGAGATGAAATCGCTGCCGAGTTGTCGGCGGCACGCCTCGACCATCTTGATCCCCGCGATCTTCGCGATGGCGTACCATTGGTTGGTGGGTTCCAACGGTCCCGCCAACAGGGTCTCCTCGGCAATTGGCTGATCGGCTTCGCGCGGATACTGGCAACTGGACCCCAGAAACATGAGTTTGCGCACGCCCATATCGGCGGCGATGCGCAAGATGTTCATCTCGATCGCCATGTTGTTGAGCAGAAACTCGACCGGAAAGCTGTTATTGGCATGAATGCCGCCGACCCGCGCCGCCGCCATAAAAACAACGTCGGGGCGCTTTTCCGCCATCCATCGTTCGACATCAGCCTGACGTGTCAGATCCAATTGCGCGTGCGTGGCGGTCAGAATCTCACATTTTTCCGTCGCCAGCCGCCTCACAAGTGCCGATCCTACCATGCCACGGTGGCCGGCGACCCAAACTCTCAATCCCGCTAGCGACATAGGAGTGTTCACAATACCGTCTTTTTTCGTCACCATAAGACCGTCTCCACCAGCGTCGATTGTTTACGTTTACGTTCCATCACGCAGATTTACGCTCCATCACGAAGAGCACTGCGCCAGGAAGGCTCGCGATGAGTACCCCGAGTCCAAAAGTTAAAGACACCGCCAGCGATGTTTCCGCTGCATAGCCGAGATAGCCGAAGACGGCGATCAGCACACCTTCACGCACCCCCCAACCGGAAAACGAGACCGGCATCATCGACAACAACATGATGGGCGGCACGATGGCAACACACCACAACAAACTGATATCAAGCCCGTAAAGTCGTGCAACGACGAAAACCGCCAGAATATTGGTCCCATGCAAAAGAGCGCTTAACCCCAAGGCCGACACCGCAAGGCGGGGCGAAACCCAGGCGTGGCGGCCGACGGAAATCAATTCGATCATGATGTCGACAAGGCGGTGTTTGCGCCAATGGGTCGGCAGGATGTGAATGATTGCACCGGCAAGGAAGAACACCCCAATGCCACTAAGGCAGACCGCGATAAAGCCTACAGTTCCCCAATACATTGCCGGATCGTCAATCAACGACAACAGCGCAGGCAGTGACAATGTGGACATCACGATCAGCGCGATGAACCCACCGATCCGGTCGAACAAGATAACCCCTGCGCTTTTGCGTGTCGGAACCCCAATCCTCACCAGACGCCAAACCCGGCCTAAATCGCCACCCACAAAAGACACCACCGCCTGCCCCAGATAGGCTCCGATCATCCATATGACGAACCCGTCCGAAAACCGACATTTTTCATCGAATATACGGATGGCAACCTGCAACCGAGTCGCGCCGATCGCGGCCTGGATGAAACATAAGCCGACGACGGTGGTCAAAGCCATCAACCCGGTCGATGACCAAATCCAACGCCCTGCAGCACTAACATCGACGTTACTGAACAAGAAGTAACCGATGACTGCCATCAAAGCGGCCTTCAAAGCGATCAACGCGATTTTCATAACCAACTTCGCCCCACTTCTTTCACCCTGAAACCAAGTCGATTGCCTGATCGATCAACGCACCGATCTCCTGCGAACCATCCTTGGAAATAGGAAGCACCTTCAATATATCGCTGCAAGGCAGATCCTGCGTATTGGCGCGGATCAAAACACCTGACGGAACCTTCATGGCGATGTCGGCTAAATTCTCCACCAACTCACATGAATCACCATAAAGTCCATCCAGATGCGCGCCACGGTCACGCAGCAGTGCAGAAAGAGTGTCCTTAAGTTCATTGGCAAGCATCATTGCCACCTTCTCGGGACCATCGACGCCCATAAAAACGTCTACCCCACAGTCATTAAGGCGTTTTATAGCGAGAGCTGCTTCAAATACCCAGCTAAATCGCCCTTCCGTAGAAGAAGGCCGGTCCTCGCGCAGCAGCAGCAAAATATCTGCGGGTATCAGGACGGCAGGTCGGCTTTGCCAGGCTGGAATCAACGTCTGGGCCCGATCAAAGTCCTCGGGGATGCCAATGTCGAGAAACGGCCCGCTGTAGGCCCGCCCATGGACAAGGCCCCGTTCCACAAGCGCCGGAATAAGATCGGTTTCCATCGAGCACGGCAGCGATTGGATCGTGTCGAGAACCGAACGCTTCACCAAATAAATGCCCGCATTGATGGTGCCAGGGCCGCTCGCCTGCTTTTCGCCAAATGCCGTCACACGGCCTTCGTCCAGCACCACCGCCCCATAGCGGCCACAATCGTCCACCGCACGCAGGGCGACCCGCATCTCCCAAGGCGCGTCGTCGTCCGCGACAACCATATCCAATAGGTTGAAATCAAAAAAGGAATCCCCATTCATCATGAGGAACTCAGAAGCCAGAACGTCGCGCGCATAATTTAGGGCACCACCCGTTCCCGCCGGTGGTTCGTCGCTGATGAACGTCAAGGAAGCCCCGAAGGCGGCGCCATCGCCTAAGTCCGAGCGAAACCGTTCGGCAAACGGGCCGCACAAAAGAACAAGGTCATCGAAACCGAACCGCACCAGATGCCTGATCAGATGTGTAATGAACGGAACGCCGCCAACATCCAGCAGCGGCTTCGGCGTATCAGTAGTCAAGGCGCCGAGACGCGTGCCGCGTCCCCCGGCTAGGATGACCGCTTGGCGAGTGACGTGTCGTGCCGAACCCATGGTGACACCTCAGCCCTTGTTTCGCACGAACAGATCCATGCCTGACGTTAGGTCGACGACAATGTCGGCATTCTCCCGTGTCATAGCGCCGAGATCGCTGGCTGCCGCGTTCTCGTCGACCTCATCCGGGCTCAAAATACCGGGAATGACTGACGAAACGAAATCGAAAGCTAGGCAGAATCGCAAGGCGACCTGGACACGCGACTGTTCAGGAAAAGGCGAAACAGCCCTGAACAGTGTTTCGGCGCCATCCGTCCAGCGGGCGAGCTGTTCGCGCGACCAACCGTTGCGGTGGTCTCCTTCGGGAAAGGTGCTGTCGGGGCCGACCGCACCGCTGAGAAAACCGAAGCATAGCGGGGTCCGCGCGATTACACCTGTGCCTTTGCGCGCCGACAAGGCGGCCAGCCCGCTGGTTTCGGCACGTACGTCGAGCATATTCAGGTTGACTTGCAATGCCGGAACGTTGAAAGCCTCGATGGCGGCAATGCCTTCTTCCGGGGACTTCAGAGAGAACCCATAGGCACGGATCTTGCCTTCACTCTGCATCCGCTCCAGTTCGCCGATGATTTCCGGCCGCTCGTGCAGCAAGTCTATCGGCGGATTGTGTAGCTGCAACAGATCAATGTAATCGGATTTCAGCCGTCCAAGACTGCCTTCCACCGAGCGGCGCAGGTTTTCCGGTGAGAAATCGAGAGGCAGGTCATAGTGGACGAACCCTGCCTTGCTGGCGATGACAACCTTGTCACGGCGATGGCCGAAGGCTTGCCCCAAGAGTTCCTCGCTGTGGCCGTCGCCGTAAACGTTGGAGGTGTCGTAAAAGGTGATGCCCTTGTCAAGCGCCCGATCCAGCGCCGCCAGGGACACCGTGTCGTCGGTATCGCCGTAGGACGTCGTGCCCTGCGTACGCCCCCCAATCCCCCAGGCACCGAAACCAATGTCAGAAACGCTGAACCCAGTCTGGCCCAAGGCACGGTACTTCATACCTGCTCCCCCACAGGCCTACGGATAGAAAGTCCCCCCTTGATCATTCTAATAGTGCCCGGCCAACTGCTTTTCGAAGGATTGATTGGTCGTCAAGTATGCGCCCTTCTTGTTGCCCCACCACACGACCTCGCGGCACCACGTCTGGAAATCGTCGTACGGCTTCACCGAACGTTCAATCTTGACCGTGGTCGCCACCTCTTTGAGGGGCACGCCCTCGCCCCGTCGGACGCCCATGTAGAAGTCCATGATGTTGTATTTCAGATCCAACGAAACGTCCTCGTTGTCGAACGGCTGCTTGACCAGCATGCCATTGAGTTTCAAGGCTTCCGCAATAGGATCGAGGTTGGCGGTGCCATGTTTTTCACGGACCTGAGAGACCAGCCTCTCGCCTGCTTCCTTGTAGAAATCGGCAAAGCGCTTCTCGGCGGTCAGTTTGATGAAAATGTATTCGTCGGCAGGCCAATAGATACCCAACCATTCCTTCGAATAGACGTATTCCGGTCCACCTTCTTGAATCGAGCGGGCTTCATCGATGAAGAAGTCGCGAATCTCGGCGAGCAAAGGATAGTCGGCACCATCGACGGTGAGGAAGGACTCGATCATGTCGCGATAACTCAATCCCGACACCTCGTGCGCCACGACCAACGGAATCTGAAACAACTTGTCGAAGTGCAGCAGCGCACTCATCCAGCAGTACGCCCGGACACGGCGCCAGTCGTCTTCTGGCATGGACGCTGTGCCAACCACCAGCTCTTGGACTTCTGACACATCGTCGTCGAGATCGACCCGTTCACCGTGGATGTTTATAATTTCGGATTTCACCGTAACCATGCCGTACTTATTCTGATATTCGGCTTGCCCCATTTCAGTGTTCGGCAAAATCGACAGGTTGTTGAACTGGATCCGGTTGTGCTGACCTGTTTCCATCAGCATATCGATGCCGCCGATAAAGGTCTCATAAGTTTCTCCTGGCAAGGCCAGGATCAGATCGCTGTAGGTTTCAACCCCGTCGCGGGTAAATCGACGCTGCAGTTCGAGGTAGCTATCTTGCGAAATATTATCGCGCTTGATGTTTTCCAGCGTCGCCTGATCGACCGTCTGCATGGACAAGGCGACGCCCTTGTTCAAACCGGAATCTGCCAGGATCTTCTGGGTCAGGTAGGCCTTTTCCGTCGCGTTCTTGGTGTTTTGCACCGACAGCGACGTGGGATAACCGGTTTCCGTCTTGGCCTTTGCCACGTATTCAGACAGATCAATATCGCGCTTCAACATGCCGAAGTTGGCGTCACAGCAAAAAATGAACTCGATCCGGTTGTTCGAAAACCAGTCGACTTCCTCATAGAGGCGGTCGAGGCCAAACTTGGTGACCTTGGCCGCCGTCGCCGAGCCCCAGTCGCAATAAGTACACTGGAACGGACAGCCGCGGTTGGTTTCCCACAAACCGATCCAAGTTTCATCGGGGTTGCTTTCCATCAACGGATCGAACACGCCACCTAGAAACGGCGACGGAAGTTCGTCGAGATCGCGTAACCGGGCCTGCGCTGGCGTTTTAACCACGGCACCGGTGTCGTCGATATAGCTGATGCCCTGAGTGTCTGCGAAATTCTTGGCAGGGTAGTCTTCCAGCAGGTTCAGGAACGTACGCTCCCCTTCGCCGTGGACGAGAACATCGACAAACGGGTTTTCCAACAAGAACGGCTCGGAGCGATCGGGCACGTGCGGCCCGCCGAACACGATCATGATGTTGGGGCGCTGTTCCTTCAGGCGCCTGGCGATTTCGAGGGAAATCTTGGCGTTCCAGACGTAGGCGCTGAAACCGACGACATCGGCATCTAGCAAACCTTCAACGGCGTCCGCGATACGTGTTCGTTTGTAGATCGCCGGCCGGAAGGCATACCGATCTGGATCGACCGCGTTTTTACGTGCATACGATTCCAAACAGCCAACAGAATACGGCAGATAGTTCTGCCCAGAAAAACTGTTGTTGATCTGCACCAATCCGATAGTGACTTGCACGTTTTACACCCCTAAGCCTTTGCCCTGGCCCTTCAAAAAGCCCGAAAAACCTGCTTTTTTCACAATTCGACTCTTTAAATACTCGTTTCACAGGACCTATGCCAACATTTAATAAAGCAACCTTGCATATTCAATCGAAAAGGACGACCTTCGATCCGATATCTAGTAAAGGATTCACGGATGCCTTGGCCCATTGTGCAGAGCCCGAATATCAAGCGACACGCCCCACCTCTGCGCTGGGATAATATCGTCAGGGATGCCGTCCCCCCTGTCGCTCCGGCCCCGATATCGCCTACGATCACCATCGCCATCCCCGTACTCAACCGCGCCAACATGATCCACGCCGCGATTAAAAGCACCCTTGCCCAAAGCGGGCCGCCGGTTGAGATACTGGTCGCCGACGGTGGATCAACTGACGGAACCTTGGACGTTATCGGTCAATTTCCCCAGGTCCGCCTGTTGCCCGGCCCTGACGCCGATGCCCACGATGGCATGAACAGGGCTGCCGCCGCAGCCACCGGTGACGTCATCGGATTTCTCGCCAGCGACGACGTCTATTTACCAGGTGCCTTCGATGCTGTGCGCCGAGCTTTTAGCGATGCCCCGGATGCCGTCGCCGTCGCTGCGCCAGCCTTGGTATTTAGAACCGCCCCGAACGGAACGCGCGAGGTGACGAAAACCATTCTCCAACCGACAACAACCGACGTGCTGGCTGACGAAGTCCTGTTCGGAACGCCAGCTATCAACGCATGGTTTTTCCGCAAGACAGCTTTCGACGCACCGGAGCCCTTCCGACGCGACCTTGCCTTTGCCGGAGACCGGGCCTTTTTGCTCCGTTTGATTAGCCGCGGCGGACATGTTGTCGTGCTCGAACATCCTATTTACGGCTACGGCGAACACCCACAATCATCAACACTGGACGCCGCGGGCAGCCAAGGGCCCCGCATTCTCGCCGACCACATCGCACTGGCCCGAGACCTACTGACCAACCGCGCTGCACCGGGTATCGATCGGCGGGCGCTCCGGGCCTGGCTGACGTTAGAGTCTGTCCATCTGATCTTGATGCAGGCTTCGCAAGCGGGACGGATATTGACCCTTGGAAAGCTGCTCGCCCTATTCGCTCGCCAGCCCCTGTGGCCCCTCCAACTGCTGGATGCGTTACGCCACTGGCGTCGCCTTCTCAGGGCTACGCACCGCTGACAGGCAATCGTTCGCAAATTAGCGTCGTCAATATCTTTGGGGCAGTTGATCGCGTCGTTATACGGAGGATCCGACTCATCTTGGTTTGATGTTAACGAAATGACCAAAACCGCAATCCCATTTCAGCCCGAACCCAACATATCCATTCATTTAAGCCCGACTTCGAGATTGCTCTGCTTCCCAGTTGGAAAACGAAAAGCCCAGAACTGCAAAGTTCTGGGCTTTATATTGGCTGGGGAACCTGGACTCGAACCAGGACTGACGGTGTCAGAGACCGCTGTTCTACCATTAAACTATTCCCCACCAGGGATGGTGCCGCACATATATGCGCCTAAGGCTGCAATGGCAAGGCCCGATTTCAGCCCTTTTGCTGGCCTTGCGCCATCACCGTCCACCTAAGTTCAGCACAATCCAAGATTGGAAACTTTGCACGATCGCGATGGCTGCGCTATTGTGCGGTACAGCAAAACCATGCACGAGTTATGGCTATAGTATGACGACCCCCCGCGCGAATCGTGAAGATATAAAAAGCGACCTGTTTACAAGGCCTCCGTCGGCGTATGCCGCGATTGACTTGGGCACCAACAATTGTCGCATGCTGGTCGCGCGTCCGTTTAAGGAAAGCTTTCGCGTCGTCGACAGCTTTTCACGCATCGTGCGCCTGGGTGAAGGCGTCGCCGCCGAAGGACGTTTATCGGAAGACGCCATCAAACGCACCGTCAGCGCACTGAGGGTTTGTCACACCAAGCTGAAAGCTTGCGGCGCGCGACGCATCCGGTCCGTCGCCACGGAAGCCTGCCGCCGCGCCGAAAACGGCGATGAGTTCTTAGCCCGCGTCAAAGACGAAGCGTGCCTCGACCTTGAAGCCATCAGCCCGCAAGAAGAAGCCGAACTGACCCTCACCGGCTGCGCACCGCTTTTGGATCTGCGCAGCCCGCACGCGCTGGTGTTCGACATCGGCGGCGGCAGCACCGAAGTGGTGTGGATCGACGCCACCCACCCGGACGGCCCCAAAGCACGCGATGTCATCTCCCTGCCCCACGGCGTTGTGACCTTGACCGAAGATTTCGAAGGCCACACCAGCACCGGCGAATCTTATGAAGAGATCATCGACCTGATCGATCGCAGCCTGGGCGCGTTCGATAGGCGCAACGGCATCAGCAAAGCTGTTCTCGACAACCAGGTTCAGATGCTCGGCACCTCGGGCACCGTGACCACGCTGGGCGCGATGCATTTGCAACTGCGCCGCTACGACCGTTCGCGCGTCGATGGCTTATCGCTGCGGTTCGACGACATCTGCGACGTGGTCAGCTATCTCGGCACCTTGAACCATGACGAACGCATGCAGCACCCGTGCATCGGCCCCCGACGCGGCGACTTGATCATGGCGGGCTGTGCGGTGTTGGACGCCGTGTGCCGCCGCTGGCCGGTGGGCAGCCTGGTGGTCGCCGATCGCGGCATTCGCGAAGGCATCTTGTTGAATTTGATGTCCGAAGACGGCCACGAGATCACCAGCACGCGCGGCGCCGAACGCGGGGCTCACCGATGACCAAACCGCCCAGAGGCTTTAAGCCCAGCTCGCGCAAATCCGGTGGCGGCACCTTGCGCATGAAGCACGAAAAGGTCAAAACCGCGCGCGGTCGCAAGTATTCGTCCAAGCTGTGGCTGGAACGCCAATTGAACGACCCGTATGTGGTTGAGGCCCGCCGCCAAGGCTATCGTTCGCGCGCGGCCTTTAAGTTGGTCGAGCTGGATGAAAAATTCCATTTCCTCAAATCCGGCGCGCGGGTGGTGGACTTGGGCGCGGCCCCCGGCGGCTGGTGCCAAGTGGCGGCCAGCATCGTGCTCAAAGGCAAATACGGCCACCAGGGCAAGGTTGTCGGCCTCGACATTCAAGAAATGGAAGAGCTGGCCGACGTCACGCTGCTGCATCAAGATTTCACCGAACCCGAAGCCCCCGACTTGCTGAAGGCGGCCTTGGGCGGTGAAGCCGACGTGGTGGTCAGCGACATGGCCGCACACGCCACCGGCCACACCGCGACCGATCATATCCGCATTATGGGGCTATGCGAAATGGCGCTGCAGTTCGCCATCGAAGTGCTCAGCCCCGGCGGTTTGTTCCTCGCCAAGGTGTTGCAAGGCGGCACCGAAGGCGAATTGCTCAACACCATGAAAAAGCATTTCAAAACCGTCAAACACGCCAAGCCGAAGGCATCGCGCGCCGATTCCGCCGAAATGTATGTGGTCGCGATTGGTTTTAAAGGCCGAGACGCCGACGAGACGCCAGATACATAATCTCGACCAACCTCGCCCCTCCTATATGTCGCCGCTCAATTGCGACATCACCCGCGCCGACAATATCATCGAGATTCCTATTTATCACGACGACACGCCCAACTGATCATTGGGCGGCAACGGCAAGACGCCCCTCGAATCATCTGAAGGAATCGCTTCAAGGCCGATCAGGCGGCCTTGGTGCTCTCCACTTTTTTCAGATAGATCCAGCAGATTTTCGCCTACTTTCAGAGGTGTATACTGAACTTCGATATCATTTCATTTACATATTATGACTATATATGATAGCAACCACTCAGAATGCTCGCGCAAGGTCTTTGTGGTTGAGGCGCAAAATATGAGCACTGTTAAACAACAAACGATATTCGACCAAGGAACGGCCCATGAATACCTCTTTTAAATCTGCGTTTGCAACCACCTTGGTGTGGGGGACTTTGTCGAGATTGCGGATAGGGCGGATTGGGGTCAGCGCTTTGTTGTTGGGGTTTGTCTCCTCGCAGGCTTTTGCGTATGACGTTACAACTGCAGATGGAGCAACAGCCGCAGCGGAACCGTATAAAACGATCACAACTCAAACATCGGAATTTGTAAGCGGAGACAGTCTTGTTTTAGGTAGAAGTGGATCGCCCGCCTTTGCGGTCGGCGATACTGTAGAGATTTCTTTGAGTGGCGGTGCGACATTTGCCGATAGCACCATTGTACTTGAGAACTCAGAAGGCGGCGCTGGTACCGGTGCTATTACCGACGCTGTCGTACAAACGGGCTCCCCCGCAGGCAAGTCAACGATCAGATATACCTTAGCGGATAATAGCACAAACCTTGGCACTGCAGCAGGTTTGATCATGAGTGGTGCGACTATCGCGGGTCAACGCGTCAACTTTAACCTGCCCCCCACTTATGGCACGGATATCTATATTACGTTTACGGTGCGGGATGCGGGAAGCACTTTGAAGGGCAGTGTACGGCACTTGTTGTTTGACAGCACCCTGCAGCCGAGCGCCAGCGAAGTCCAGTCTCATCGGGAGATACAAAATGTGCTGTCAGCACACGCCCGAAACATGACAGCCCAAAGTGTCGGGTTATCGGGTTTGCTGACCGGCAAGGGGTTTAGCAACAGCAATGTTGGCAATCTGTTTGAACAATCCTCCCCCCTAAGCACAGCATTGGCTGCATCCACAGATTTTTCCCTGCCCGTTTCCGTGGAAATGTTCGACGGGCAAGGCAATTTTGCCGCCAGCTTAAATCAAATGAAAGCTTGGGACAAAAGCCTGAGCATCGGCGATCAAAAGTCCGCCAGCAAGCCAGCAAGCCAACTTACAGGCGTGGACAGTCCTTACAATGTCTGGGTCAAAGGGCGTTGGCAAGGCATCACAGATAGCCGGGGCGGAACAAACGGTAAGGGGGATTTTGGGCTGCTGATGACGGGCGCAGACTATCGTTATCGTAAAGATACCTTGATAGGCCTTCTCGCACAGTATGATTTTTACGAGCAAACCACCACAGGTCAGAGTGCGAAAGCTAAGGGACATGGTTGGATGGTTGGGCCATACCTGGTTACACGCCCGGTCGACAATCTAATTTGGGATGCCCGGATTGCCTGGGGAAGTTCGAAAAACATGATCAATCAATCGAATTTTGGTTGGGATCATTATGTAGGTGAGCGCTGGCAGGTCGAGACAAACCTGACGGGCGAGATGGAATACCAGGGCTGGGATATCTTCCCGCAGCTGGGGCTGAACTATTTCCAGGAAAAGCAGAGGGCTTACAGGACCCAGAACGGAACCAAAGTTGGGTCGCAGAGTGTCGCGTTGGGTAATCTGAGCTTCGGCCCCGAGATTTCGCGCGCTGCTTGGCAGCAATTTGAGGACGTCACCGTTCGTCCGTTTGCGGCCTTGAGAGGAGTATGGGATTTCAAATCCCCCAGCATCACTCACAATGATGGTAACTACGTCAACACAGAACGGGTACGTGCAAGAGCTGAAGTGGGAGCGGATGCCGCATTTACAGATGGTCGAAGCGTACACGCCAAATATGCTTTTGACGGGATTGGCGTCGCGGGCTACGAGTCTCACAGTTTAGAGCTGGCCGCCAGCGCTCCTGTCGATTTTGGGTTCTTTCCAAACGGCAGTCATGTAAAAAGTTCTTTGAGCCAGTCTGTAAGTGCAATGAACACGAGCCAATTCAAGCTTAGCCTGGATGTACCCTTAAATTAGCCTCAGGACTCATTGATTAATATTCCTGAACTAACGGTCACTCCTCCGCCTGATTCTTTTTCGGCTTATTCTTATCGTCATTGCTGAACCGATAGCGCCCATAGAGCGTGCAGCCTTTCATGCCCGGATCGCATTTGGGCAGGGTGTTGCCATCTTCATCGACGTCTTCGCCGATCACAGATTTCATGCTGACCCGTTTGCACCGGCCCCTGAGTTCGTGGGGGCAGCCCCAACCACTCATCATTCACCTCACGGTTTGACGACGGCGTTGCCGTCTTTGATCCACTTGGTGATGCCGTCGGTGACGTTGTAGACCTTTTTATAACCCGCCCGATCGGCCAAAGCCTGGGACAGCACCGAGGTGCGGTTGCCGGTGCGGCAAATCAAGATCACTTCATCTTCCAAGCTGGCGACTTCTTGAAAGCCCGGGAAAAAGGTCTTTTCCAAGCTGCCACGCGATCCGAATGCGGTGAGCAGTTTCGAGCCTTCGATCACACCGGTGTCTTTCCATTCGTCGGCACGACGGATGTCCACCACCGGAACGCCACGCGCGATCAGTTCTTTCAGTTTAGCGTTGTCGATGCTGGTGTAGTTGGGCATTTTCACGCCCAGCAACTCAACCTCGAACTTCAACGTGGCGCTGGGCGGGATCGCGCCGGGAACGCCGCGTTCGCCATACGCCAGCGCGGGCGGAATGATCAGTTCGCGCTTGCCACCGACCTTCATGCCTTCGACGCCTTCTTCCCAACCGGGAATGACTTCTTTGTTGCCGAGATAAAAATAGAACGGATCGCCACGGTCTTTGCTGGAATCGAACTTTTTGCCGTCCATGGTCCAGCCGGTGTAGTGCACTTTGACTTGGCTGTGCAGGACGGCTTCGTCCCCGGTGCCGACAACGAGGTCCTTGATATCGACTTTATCCGCGGCTAAGGCGTTCGTGCCAAACAGCGCTGCCAGCGCAAACGCGGCAACGCCGCTACGAAAGAGTTTTGCAATCATCATGGTTCGGTCCTGAACTGTGTCGAGGTTCGTTTGTCCTGATATAACGCCAAAACTGGGGCCAGACAATGGCCTCCCCCTAATCGATACAAACAAAACGAGGCCCCGTCCGAAGGCGGGGCCCGTTTCTCGCCTTTTGAGCGCCATGCGTAATCTATAAGCGCACAACGCCATCCAGGTGGTCACCAAGCTCACGGATCGTCAGATGCGTAAGGTCTTTACCAAGCTCTGCGGCGATGTGGCCTTTCAGTTTGCCGTCGAGCGCCTTGCGCAAATCGCCCAAAGCAGGTGGCGGTGCGACAAGCACCAAATCGTCGAACGCGCGTTGAGAATGCGCTTGTTCCAACGTCTTCGCCATCTCAGCGGCGAAGAGGTGCTTCTCATGAGTATGCCAGTCCACCTTGGACTCCAAAGCGTGGTGAGAACCGCTGCCCCCGCCTTGCCCGCGGCCCGGCTTATCCGTGCCGAATTCGCGCGATGGGGCGTGGGATGCGGCGAAGTCATGGTTCAATGCGGACGAAAGCCCCTTAGCGGGACCGTCGTACCGAACGATACGGGCACGAGCGCCATCCGCAATCAGGATCCAGGTTTTGCGCGCTTTCATGACCTTTCTCCTCACAAGATCTGTCCGACTTTCTTCACAAAAACCGCGAAGAGAGCCCAAATCCATTCCCATGATTACCTATTATACACTTTTGTTGCGTTATTTGAAATCGCTGTTATCGCCAAGGGCTGAATTTTTACCCATATCGCAGTGCGGAATCAGGCTTGGCAAGCGGGCGCTTATCTGTATGATTACGCGCCAACTCGTGACCCGGAGGTGGCATGCCAATTCAAGAAGCCCTGACGTTCGATGATGTTCTGCTGACCCCGGCGGAATCCGACGTACTGCCCGCACAGACGGACACCCGCACCCAGCTCACCAAAACCATCCAAATGGGCATTCCCCTGCTGTCCGCAGCCATGGATACGGTGACGGAAAGCCAGATGGCCATCACCATGGCGCAGATGGGCGGCATCGGCGTGATCCACAAAAATCTCGACAACGCAGAACAGGCCGCACAGGTCCGCAAGGTCAAAACCTTCGAAGCCGGCATGGTCGCCAATCCGGTCAGCATTTCGCCTGACGCCACATTGGCGGAAGTCATGGCGCTGAAAGAACAGTTCGGCTATTCCGGTATTCCGGTGGTCGAAGACGGCACCAACAAACTGGTCGGCATCATCACCAACCGCGATGTGCGCTTTGCCCAAGACCCCTCGCAAAAGGTCGGCGAACTGATGACCCGCGAACTGGTCACCGTCAAAGGCGGCGTCGATCGCACAGAAGCCATGCGCCTGTTGCACCAACACCGCATCGAAAAGCTGTTGGTGGTCGATGAAAACGAACGCTGCGTCGGCCTGATCACCGTCAACGACATTCAAAAAGAACAAGAACACCCCAACGCCTGCAAAGACGGCGAAGGCCGTTTGCGCGTCGCCGCCGCCACCGGCGTGGGCGACGCAGGGATCGAACGCGCCGAGGCCTTGATTGAAGCCGGCGTCGATCTGTTGGTCATCGACACCGCCCACGGTCATTCCAAAGGCGTTGCCGACGCGGTGCGGACGATTAAATCCGCATCCAACGAAGTCCAGGTCATGGCCGGGAACATCGCCACCCCCGAAGCCGCCGAAGCGTTGATCGCAGCCGGTGCGGACGTGGTCAAAGTGGGTATCGGCCCGGGCACCATCTGCACCACGCGCATGGTCGCCGGCGTCGGCGTACCGCAATTGTCGGCCATCATGGAAACCGCTGAAGCGTGCAAAAAGCACAACATTCCGCTGGTTGCCGACGGCGGCATCAAATATTCCGGCGACGTCGCCAAAGCCATCGCGGCGGGCGCCAGCTGCGTGATGATGGGCTCCGTCTTCGCGGGCACCGAAGAAAGCCCCGGCGAAGTGTTCTTGTACCAAGGCCGGTCTTACAAATCGTATCGCGGCATGGGCTCCTTGGGCGCAATGGCCAAGGGTTCGGCAGATCGTTATTTCCAGGGCGACGTTCAAGACAACTTGAAACTGGTGCCCGAAGGTATCGAAGGCCGCGTCGCGTACAAGGGCCCAGTGGGCGCCGTTGTCCACCAGATGATCGGCGGCCTCAAGGCTTCCATGGGCTACACCGGATCGCGCACCATTTCCGATCTGCAAGCGCGCGCCAAGTTCCGCCGCATCACCGGGGCGGGCCTGCGCGAAAGCCACGTACACGATGTAACGATCACCCGCGAAGCACCGAACTATCGTTCGGAGAGCTAAGAGTCTATAAGCCCCTCAGGCGCGGGCGGTCGGCTGCGCCTCCCTTGGCTTACGCGCATTTGCGCGGCGCGCGGTCGCGCTTGCCTCACCCTTACGGGCTCGGATTTCGGGCACTGGAGAAAACTCATGTTACCAGCTGCCAGAACGGAAGCCGCCATTTATCTATTGGGCAAGATCACCGACGAACGCCGTCCCGCCGACGACATCGTGCGCGCGTGGTTCCAGGCGCGTCGTTTCGTCGGCTCCAAGGACCGCCGGGCGATCCGCGAGCGGGTGTATGGAGTTTTGCGCTCCATCAATCGTCTCGACTGGCATTTAGGTGATGCTGAAAAAACCGCCCGCACCCGGGTGCTGGCAGCGATTGTGTTGGAAGGCGGCGACGCGCTCGCGAACTTCGATGGCTCCACCCACGGACCTAAGCCGCTGAATGAGACCGAGCAATTGCTGGTCGAAGTGCTCACCGACAAGCAGCTCGACGATCCGGCCATGCCCGGTCACGTGCAGGTCGAACTGCCCGAATGGCTCGCCGATAAGCTCAAGCCCGTATATGGCGGCACCTTCATGGCGGAAATGATGGCGCTGAACCGTCCCGCGCCGATGGATCTGCGCGTTGCGTTGGGCCGGGTGTCGCGCGATCAGGCGAAAAAGACCCTCGCCAAGGGCGGCATCACCACCCAGCTCACTGCCCTTTCGCCGCTGGGCCTGCGTCTGGAAGCGCACACCGACATCGCGCGCACCACCGCGTTTCGCAAGGGCTTTGTCGAAGTCCAAGATGAAGGCTCGCAAATCCTCAGCCTGTTGGTCGGCGCGAAAGCTTCCATGAACGTGCTCGATTACTGCGCCGGTGCGGGCGGCAAGACGCTTGCGATTGCGGACCGCATGAACCTCAACGACGGTGCATCCAAAGGCAAGCTGGTCGCCACCGACATCGAAGCCAAGCGCTTGGAACGCATGGACAAGCGCCTCGCCCGCGCCAAGCTTGGCGACAAGATCGAACGCCACACTTTGGGCTCCGACGACACCTGGACGAACGACAACGCCGCAGCTTTTGACCGCGTGCTGGTCGACGCGCCGTGCACCGGTGCGGGCACTTGGCGACGTCACCCGGAACAAAAAAAGCGCCTCACCGAAACGCGCCTGGCCGAACTGATGGCGATGCAAGACGAGGTGCTGAACAACGCCGCGGCTTTGGTCAAACCCGGCGGACGGATGATCTACGCGACCTGTTCACTGTTGGCCGAAGAAAACGAACACCGCGTCGAAGCGTTCCTTGCCAGCCATCCGGACTTTGAAGTGCTGCCCATCCAAGCCGTGTGGGCGGAGACGCTGAAAAAGGTCGAATGCCCGGATATGGCCCGCGAAACGGAAGACAGCGCGCCCAGCCCGCACCTGCGCCTGACCCCGCACCGCCATGGCACCGACGGTTTTTTTGTCGCCGTGATGGTGCGATCAAGCTCAGATGGTTGATCATGCCATAGGTTAGTACGACCGAATGATTTCAATCATAAAGATAACCCCCTACACTTCCCCCCTTACATAAAGGGGAGAAAATTATGTCAGACACCATTAACGTTGCTTTGCTCGGCCTGGGACGGATCGGTCATCAATTCGCGGTTGCCTTGGCCAACCATATTGAAGATGGCGACAAGCCCATCAAAATCGTCGCCGTCGCCGAACGCGACCCGGACTCCGAAGCCGCTCAGCGCTTCAAAGACAGCGGCGTGCCGGTCTTTGGCGATGCTGTCGACGTCGTCGATTTGGGGGACAAAGTCGATATCATCTTCGATCTCACCGGCGTGCCCGCCATCCGCCAAGCGCTGCGCGTCAAACTTCAGGAAAAAAGCAACTTCCACACCGTGCTGGTCCCCGAAGTCTTCGCCCGCCTGCTGTGGTCGTTCCTGGAAGAAGGCGTGGACCTGTCGGGGCCGCTGAGGACTGGGTATTGAGCGTTTCTCTATAATGACACCTTGACGACGCCCCTATGAGGGGCCACATTCTAGGCAATCCGAGGGGCGGCCCCGGTATCACGTGGGTATCACGTGATACCCCTGGCCTGAGAAGCACCCTTTGAACCTGATCCGGGTGATGCCGGCGTAGGGACGGAAGCCGACTTTTTCCAAAGCGACTTTCCATCCCGACCATCGTGGCATCTCCATCATTTTTGCGGAGGCCGTCATGGACGCCAAAGTCGACACCAGCTCAATCAACGTCACCACCGGACCGATCCAGGGCTCCGAAAAGCATTACGTCGAGACCGAAAGTGGGCTCAAGGTCGCCATGCGCGCGATCCCGTTGGAGCCGTCTTCGGGCGAAGCGCCGGTGATTGTATACGACCCGTCCGGCCCTTACACCGACACCAATGTTGAAATCGACATCAACAAAGGCCTCGCCAAGCTGCGTGCCGATTGGATTGTGGCGCGCGACGATGTCGAAACTTACGACGGGCGCGACGTGAAGCCGGAAGATAACGGCAAAAAAGCCACCGTGCCCGAATGCCCTGCCGTCAACCACCGTCCGTTGCGCGCAAAAGCGGGGCAGAACGTGTCTCAGCTGGCTTATGCCAAGCGCGGCATCATCACCCCGGAAATGGAATACGTCGCGGTGCGTGAAAACGAAGGCCGCAAAGCCGCCACCGGACAGCCGCGCGACGGCGAAGACTTTGGCGCATCCGTCCCCGATCACGTCACCCCGGAATTCGTCCGTGACGAGATCGCGCGCGGCCGCGCGGTGCTGCCCGCCAACATCAACCACCCGGAATCGGAACCGATGATTTTGGGCCGCAACTTCCTGACCAAGATCAACGCCAACATCGGCAACTCCGCCGTGACCTCGTCGGTCGGTGAAGAAGTCGATAAAATGGTGTGGTCGACCCGTTGGGGCGCGGACACGGTGATGGACCTCAGCACCGGCAACGACATCCACAACATCCGCGAATGGATCATTCGCAATTCGCCCGTGCCCATCGGCACCGTGCCGATCTATCAAGCGCTGGAAAAAGCCCAAGGCGTCGCCGAAGACCTGACGTGGGAAATGTTTCGCGACACGCTCATCGAACAAGCCGAACAGGGCGTCGATTACTGGACCATCCACGCGGGCGTGCGTCTGGCACATATCCCGCTGTCCGCCAACCGCACCACCGGCATCGTGTCGCGCGGCGGGTCGATCATGGCCAAGTGGTGCCTGACGTATCACAAGGAAAGCTTCCTCTACGAACACTTCGAAGAGATTTGCGACATCTGTGCGCAGTATGACGTTGGCTTGAGCTTGGGCGACGGTTTGCGCCCCGGATCAACCGCAGACGCCAACGACGCGGCGCAGTTTGCCGAACTGGAAACACTCGGCGAGTTGCAAAAGATTTGCTTTACCAAAGACGTGCAGTGCTTCATCGAAGGCCCCGGCCACGTGGCGATGCACAAAATCAAAGAGAACATGGACAAACAGTTGGAAGTCTGTGGCGAAGCGCCGTTCTACACGCTTGGGCCCCTGGTGACCGACATTGCCCCGGGATACGATCACATCACATCCGCCATCGGCGCGGCGATGATCGGTTGGTACGGCTGTGCGATGCTGTGCTACGTGACGCCGAAGGAACACTTGGGCCTGCCCAACCGCGACGATGTCAAAGTCGGCGTGGTGACCTACAAGCTCGCCGCCCACGCCGCCGATCTGGCCAAGGGCCATCCCGGTGCCGCCGTGCGCGACGACGCCATCAGCCGGGCGCGGTTCGAGTTCCGTTGGAAAGACCAGTTCCACCTCGGCCTTGATCCCGACACGGCGATGGAATATCACGACGAGACCTTGCCGTCGGAAGGTGCCAAATCTTCGCACTTCTGTTCCATGTGCGGGCCGAAGTTCTGTTCGATGAAAATCAGCCACGAACTGAAAGACGCGGCCCAACAAGGCATGGCGGAAAAATCCGCCGAGTTCGCCGAAAAGGGTCATGAAATTTATCAAAAGACCGAAGCGGCCGAGTAACGCTTCGCACTCACCAAACACATCAGGGCCGCCTCCTCACCGGGGCGGCCCTGATTGCTTTTGCGTATATACAAAACACAACCTAGACACTTATGCTGCCTCATCCCCAGGGCTTCAAGGTGCAAGCGCGACATGGAAAACCTGACAATCGAGATATTAGGCTGGCTGTTTCTCGCTGGCCTCGCCGGCGGATTCGTCGATTCCATCGCCGGCGGTGGCGGCTTGATTTCCGTGCCGGCACTTTTGATGGCGGGCTTCAATCCGGTGGCGGCGCTGGCGACCAACAAAGCCTCGGCGATGTTTGGATCGTTCACCGCCACGCTGACCTATGCCCGTAAAGGCCACGTCAATTTACGCGATATGAAATGGGCCATCGCCTTTACCTTTATCGGATCGGCCAGCGGCACACTGTTGGTGCAAGTACTGGACTCCGATGTGATGACACAGGTGATTCCATTTTTGCTGATCGCTGCAGCAATGTACTTTCTGTTCGGTCCCAAGATCGGCGAGGTGGATCGCCATCACTATCTGGAACACCTGCCGTTTTATTTTATTTTTGGATTGAGCCTGGGATTTTATGACGGCTTCTTCGGCCCCGGCACCGGCAGTCTATGGACCCTGGCGTTCGTCGCGGTGCTCGGCTTTAACATGCTCAAAGCCACCGCGCACACCAAGGTGGTGAACTTCACCTCCAACTTCGCGTCATTTCTGTTTTTCGCATTCGCAGGCTACGTCGTGTGGCTGCCCGCCGCCGTGATGGCACTGGGCCAACTGCTCGGCGCACGTATCGGCGCCAACACCGCCATGAAGCACGGCACTCGGGTGATCAAGCCGCTGCTGGTCACCGTGTCGCTGGTGATCACCACCAAGCTGGTCTATGACGATGCGGATAACTTCATTCACAAACTGGTGGTCGACCTGTTGGCTTAAGCGAGCTGACTTTCAACAATTTTCAACAACTGCGCCTTGGTATCGTCGAGAATTTTCAGGCTTTTTGCCTCATCACCGACGCCGCGCGCCAGGGTGATCGCGCCGACCATCGCCGACAGCACCACGTGGGCCAGCGCTTCGTCGCCATCCAACACGTGGGCCACTTGTTTGACCGCCGTATCCGTCAGCTTTGCATAAGCCCCCTGCGCGCCCTTGCCCAATCGCCACACGTCTTCGGACAACGCCACCAGCGGGCAGCCTTCGGCGGGGTTGTCGCGGTGGGCGGCGGATAGGTAATAGTCCAACACCATCTCAAACACCTGCAACGACGTAACGTCGGGCATCGCGATCATGTCGCGATATCGGTCGAGCATTTTGGTGTCCAAGGCGGCTTCGGAAAATAGCTCGTCCTTGGATTTGAAGTGGGCGTAAAAACCGCCGTGGGTGAGGCCCGCTTCTTTCATGATTTGATTGATCGACACGTTGGCGTAACCGTGCGCTTTCCACAACTGGCGCGCGGCAAGGACGATGCGCTCGCGGGTTTGTTGCTTGTGTTCGGGGGGGTAGCCCATGTGTGGGTCTCCAATTTCAACTTGACCCCATCATATATGACAGTCATCATATCTCAAAATATGACGAGCATCATATATAGATATGCAAGGGGACCAACCGCATGCTGACGATCACGCCGATTTATGCCGCTTTGAACATCATGCTGGCCGTGGGGCTGACTTATTTGGTCGTGCATCACCGCATTGAAAACCAAGTTGGTGCGGGCGATGGCGGGCACACCGAACTGGGCCGCGCCATTCGTGCACACGGCAACCTGTCGGAAAACGCCCCGTACGCGTTGCTGCTGTTGGCGCTGGTGGAATGGAACGGCCTGCCAAGTTGGCAATTGCATGCCTTGGGCGGTGCGTTCACCGTCGCCAGGTTGGCTCACGTCTATGGAATCCTCAGCGCGACGCTTGCCCCTCGCTCGATCGGCGCTTTGCTGACGACGATTGTCCTGACGGTGCTTTCAGGGCTGGCGGTGATCCAAGTGGTGCCGATCTAAAGAAACTTCACCACGTTGTAAGCGACGGGGAAAAACAACACCGCCCACACGAACACGGCAATGATACGCACCATCGTCGCGCCGCGCAGGTAGACGTAAACCCCGCCGAGTGCGGTGGTGCCCAAATGGGCCGCCATGATGGGGAGGAAGTGTTCCATCGTCATTTCCAAGCGTTGCAAACGAGCTTTACGTTACTGCGCACGCGCACCACTTGGCCTTGATCGCGGTCAGGCCTTGTCCGCGCGCTTTCCCCTAGCGAATCGCCCTTGTTTCGGCTAATGTCCGGCCCAATCTTATCTCACCCAGCAGCGGACGGTACGGCCATGCATGAGCGCATTCTCATCATCGATTTTGGATCTCAAGTCACCCAGTTGATCGCACGACGCGTTCGCGAATCCGGGGTGTATTCCGAAATTCAACCGTTCAACGCCGTCACCGTTGAATCCATTAAAGAATTCAACCCCAAAGGCGTGATCCTGTCGGGTGGCCCGGCATCGGTCACCGGCATCGACACACCCCGCGCACCGGATGGCCTGTTCGATATGGGCCTGCCGGTTTTTGGCATTTGCTACGGCGAACAGACCATGTGCGCGCAATTGGGCGGTGTGGTCGAAGAATCCGATCATCGCGAATTCGGTCGCGCTTTCGTCGAGGTGGTCGAAGACTGCGAACTGTTCCACGGCGTGTGGGACGTCGGCGCAAAAGAACAAGTATGGATGAGCCACGGCGACAAAATCGACGCGATCCCCGATGGCTTTCGTCCGGTCGCGGTGACCGACGGCTCACCCTTCGCCGCCATTGCCAACGACGAAAAGCGCTTTTACGGCGTGCAGTTCCACCCCGAAGTGGTGCACACGCCCCACGGCGCGAAACTGATCGAAAACTTCACCCATCGGGTCTGCGGTTGCAGCGGCGACTGGACCATGGGCAAGTTCCGCGAAGAAGAAATCGCCAAGGTCCGCGAACAAGTCGGCGACGGCAATGTCATCTGCGGCTTGTCCGGCGGCGTGGATTCATCGGTCGTGGCGGTATTGCTGCACGAAGCCATCGGCGACCAGCTGACCTGCGTGTTCGTCGACACAGGCATGATGCGCAAAGGCGAAGCCGAAGAAGTCGTCACCATGTTCCGTGACCAATACAAAATCAAACTGGTGCACCGCGATGCCTCTGATCTGTTCATCGGCAAGCTCACCGGTGTGTCGGACCCGGAAAAGAAGCGCAAGATCATCGGTTCGACGTTCATCGACGTGTTTGACGAAGAAGCCAAAAAAATCGGTGGCGCGGACTTCCTGGCCCAAGGCACGCTGTATCCCGATGTGATCGAAAGCGTGTCGTTCACCGGTGGCCCCAGCGTCACCATCAAATCGCACCACAACGTCGGTGGCCTGCCCGAACGCATGAACATGCAGTTGGTGGAACCGCTGCGCGAATTGTTCAAGGATGAGGTCCGTGTACTGGGCCGTGAATTGGGCCTGCCGGAAAACTTCGTCGGCCGCCACCCGTTCCCGGGACCAGGCCTGGCGATCCGTCTGCCCGGCGGCATTTCAGCAGAAAAGCTGGAAATCCTGCGCAACGCCGATGCGGTCTATTTGGAAGAGATCCGCAACGCCGGTCTATACGACGCCATCTGGCAAGCCTTCGCCGTACTGCTGCCGGTGCAAACCGTCGGCGTGATGGGCGATGCGCGCACCTATGATTTCGTCTGCGCGCTCCGCGCCGTGACCTCCACCGACGGCATGACCGCGGACTTCTATCACTTCGACATGGAGTTCCTCGCCCGCGTCAGCAATCGCATCATCAACGAGGTCAAAGGCATCAACCGGGTGACCTACGACATCACCTCGAAACCGCCGGGGACGATTGAGTGGGAGTGATTTCGAGGGGTTAGTGCCCTCAGGAATCCATTCAGAACGGTGTCGCGATGGGGACGCAAGCTGATCAAAGTGCGGTTTCTCTCTGCTCCAAGCCCATAGCCCCAGATGATCTCCGACCCGTTGTCCACACAGGTGCTCTTAGGCAGAGCATGAATTGACGGCACCCGTTCTCCAGTGTATCGGCAACATCACATCCATGATGCAGATTTTCGAACCATCAATAAGCTGGTCCGATAGAAAGTTCATCGCCCAAACATGACGAGAAGATTCTCACGTCAAGCCGCCCCCCTTATAGAGGTCAGGTCAATAACCAAAATCACTGCACATTTGAAACGAATGTTGTCTTTTCAGGGGGTAACGAGAATGATACCGTCGTCGGCACAATAAAAATCATCCGAACACGCTGATGGGAAACCACTTTATGCCCATGTTTGAACGCAAACGCATTTTGGTGACTGGCGGGGCCGGTTTTTTGGGCTCGCACCTATGCGAACGTCTGCTGGTTCAGGGTCATGACATCATATGTGTTGATAACCACTTCACCGGCCCCAAAGACAATATTATCCATCTCCTCAGCAACCCCCGCTTCGAGATGGTGCGCCATGACGTGACGTTCCCCCTGTATATCGAGGTCGATGAGATTTACAATCTCGCCTGCCCGGCATCGCCCATTCACTATCAACACGACCCCGTGCAAACCACCAAGACTTCTGTGCATGGCGCGATCAATATGCTGGGTTTGGCGAAGCGGGTTGGTGCGCGCATCTTTCAGGCATCAACTTCGGAAGTGTATGGTGACCCGGAAGTTCATCCGCAAACCGAAAACTATCGCGGCAGCGTCAACCCCATTGGCCCACGGGCGTGTTATGACGAAGGCAAGCGTTGCGCGGAAACCTTATTTTTCGATTACAATCGCCAATATGGACTCAGCATCCGGGTAGCTCGCATTTTCAACACCTATGGCCCTCGCATGCATCCCAACGATGGGCGTGTGGTGTCAAACTTCATCATGCAGGCATTGCAAGACAATCCCATTACCATTTACGGCAATGGCGAACAGACCCGGTCCTTTTGCTACGTTGATGACCTGATCGACGGGTTTATAAGGTTTATGGCCGCCGACAACGAGGTCACTGGGCCGATAAACCTCGGCAACCCCAATGAATTCACCATCAAAGAGCTCGCGGAATTGGTGATTACCCTAACCAACTCAAAGTCCAAACTCGTTTTCAAGGAGCTGCCCGAAGACGACCCACTGCAACGTTGTCCTGACATTTCACGGGCCAAAAAAGTACTGGATTGGCAGCCCACCGAGACTCTGGAAGACGGTTTGAATAAAACCATCGCGTATTTTGATGCCTTGCTTGAGAGCAAATAAAATTCATGAGCCGCCCCACGCAAATTTTGTTTCGGGTTGCAAAGCCTTGAAAACCGCCTAGCACGATTGAGTGGGAATAAGGGCTGGATACGCTCTTTCTTCACTCGATCACGAAGGCACGCTTTAACAGCGTCTTCATCCTGGCGACATACTGAGCCGTCGACCAGCCGTACTCGAGCGTCAAGTGTTCCCAGTTTTGAATTGATAATGTCATCATAAACATCTCGGCGGCTTCTTTATTTGCCCACCCCGAGGCAAGCCGTTTCTCATGCTCAAGCATGTCGATGGCGCCCCGGCACATGTCCTTCAATCCACTCATACAGTCATTCCAGACCGCAGCCTTGGCCTCATCCGTATCCAGTGTGTTCATCATCGCTTTGTCGATGACATAGATATCTGCGATGTAATTTCCCCAGACATCAACGATTGCCTCAAGCAACGCCGTACCCTGCGTTGCGGACTGCAAAACCTTCAGGCGCTCTTGCAGGCCTTTCATTTCATCCACGTAGGCCCGCGTCGCAATCATCAGATCATCGCGGGATTCAAAGTGGAGGTAGACCGCTTGGCGTGAAACACCGGCCGCTTTGGCGATATCGCTCATGCGCACCCCTTTCCCGCTGCTTTTTTCCAATAGCTTGCACGTTGCTTCGAGGATCCGGGAGCGCGTATCCGTCTTGCCACTTGACATAGTGTAAAATCCCTCCTTGACACCATGTAAAGTGTACACTAGGTTGACACGGTGTCAATTTACACTGTGTAAAGTTGATTTGGATCGCACGATGAAGGACCGAAGGCATCTGGGTAAATCGTCAGTTCCAAACGCGCAACATCACTTCATCTGGAAAGGAATTGAACATGAGCACGTCATACGCCAGCAGAGCATTCTTAGCGATTTCGGGTGTCATTCTCATGGGCATCGGAGGTGCCTTGTTGTTCGACCCGGTTGCGTTTCATGCATCGTCCGGAGTAGCGCTTGGAAACAACGTCAACCTGCTCAGCGAAATCAGGGCCCCCGGTGGTTTGTTATTCGCAGCCGGAATCTTTGTCGTGATTGGGGCCTTCAGAGCAAAAATGGCGCAAGCATCCATTGTGCTATCGAGCTTGATCTACCTGTCTTACGGCGCAGCCCGGATTTTCAGCATGATTATGGATGGAGCCCCCAGCCAATCACTTGTTGCGGCAACGGGTGTCGAAATCATCTTTGGAGCGCTTGGTCTTTTCTTGTTGTATAAACTGCACAAAGCCCAGGCCATCGTGTGAGAGGTCGAACATGAAGATCGCCATCATCGGAGCCTCCGGAAAAACGGGGACGGCACTGGTTGGTGAAGCGTTAAAACTCGGACATCAGGTCGTCGCCGTTTGCCGCTCCTCGTCTACCGCAAGACTACAGGCATTTTCCGAACATCCGGGCTGCACGGTCATCTCCGCGCCTGTGGTGTCGGACGCCCCCACCCTCACCAAAGCGCTGACCGGCTGCGATGCGGTGGTGGCAATCTTGATTTCGGTGAGCCAATTGAAGGCGAGCGATCTTGTGAAGTCCCTGGCAGTGGCATCGACCGCCAATGGTATAAGGCGGCTCGTTTTTACCGCCGGTGAGGTCACCGTTACGCCTGAGCCGGGTGAACCCTTTACGCTGCGCCAGAAGGTCATGCTGCGGGCGTTCTCAATCATATCGTTCTTTACGCCCTTCTCCATGCCCGACATGATCCGTTCATCAATCCTGATCAGACAACAGCCCGATTGGGACTGGACGATCATCCGCGCACCGACCTTGAACGATACACCTGCGCACGGTTACCGACTGTGTGAACTTCATGACGTTACGGCGAAGCATGCCTTGTCCAGAGAAGACTACGCAACATGTATGCTCGATAGCCTGGAAAATCAGGCTCATGAGCGCCGCACCCTGACCGTGTTGCCGGGACTAAACAGCTAGGGCAAAACATCATCGTGGACAATTGTGTGGAACGAGGTTGGGGCGTTACGCGACCACGCGGTTGCGTCCCTGTTCCTTCGCTAGGTAGAGATTGGCGTCTGCCGTTTCGAACAATGCCTGAAGGTCGTCGTTGGGCCGTGGCGACAGGGCTGCAACGCCGACGCTGACGGTGACATGGTCGGCCACGGATGATTTTTCATGTTTGAAATTCATCGCCGCCACCGCAGCGCGCAGTTTTTCGGCAATCACTTGGGCGTGTTCGACATCGGTTTCCGGTAGGACGCAGGCAAACTCTTCCCCGCCGTATCGCGCCAAAAGATCCGTTGAGCGCACAATCACGGCGCACATGGCTTTGGCAACCGCGCTCAAACATTCGTCCCCGGCGGCGTGGCCGTATTCATCATTGAAATTCTTGAAGTGATCGATGTCGATCATAATCAGCGATAGCGACGTCCTTGAGCGAATCGACCGTGCCCACTCCAAGCCCAAAAACTCATCGAAACGCCGTCGATTGGCGATGCAGGTCAACGCATCCGTGGTCGACAATGCCGCCAATTCATCGCGATGGCGGCGCAAACGGCGCGTGTTGCGGGCTTCTCGCATAATCACCATGATGCCGATGATCGCCGCCAGCGCCACAGCGCAGCCGCTCAAAATCAGCATATTGCGCTGGGTTTCCGAAATTTCGCGCGCGGCGACTTGGGCCTCACGCTTCGATTCCGCTTCGACCACTTTGATCAATTCGTTGATTCCACCGACCACCCCGACTTGGCCGTCGAGCGCAACGCGCATTTGATGAAGAGCCTCGGCGTTGTTGCCACTTTCCACCACCAGAGCCATCGCAGTATCGATGCCGGGGCGCAGCTTGATGATGTCTTCCATCAGCGCATCCATGGCCTTTTGTTCCGATGGCGTCATGCGCAAGTTGATCAACTTGTCGCGGGCCTGCAAAAAGCTCACAGCTTTGGCGTTATAAATTTGACGCTGCTCATCACGGTCGAAAAAATCGTCCATTGTGGTGGCGAACGTGAGATGAAATGAGCGTTCGCGGATCGCTTCGCGCATCAGAAAACCCGCCCGCACCTTGTCGCGAAAAAGCGCGTCACGCTGCCATGCGTCACGGGTTTGGTCCAAATGTTGGAACCCGATATAAATGCTGCCCAGCATACAGGCGAGAATCGCCACAAAGCCGATGGTGAGAGCAGCGGTTGTGTGTCTTAAGATTTGCACGCTTCCCCCCGGAAGTGCACGGCGCCTCATGTGCTCCATGAATACGCGCGCATTAAACCAGTCACAACCTAAGATGTCGAGGGCGCAAAAGCGTTAGGGGTGCGCTTTCTTATGGCCAAGATCGGTAACACTGGCCTTGTTGAAGCCGGCACCGAACGGCTTGATGTTCAACCAACCGGCAGCCTCGCATTCTTTTAACGTGCGATACAAAACGGTGCCGTCATCTTCCGCCGGAACGGCAATATCGCCCGATTGCACGATCAGTTCGAGCAGCAAGCGCTGTTGGGGTAAAACATCAACCATCACATTTCCCTGCATATTATTTTGTGCAGACTAGGCATTTCAGCAGCAAATGAAAAGCTGCGTTTTTATCCATGCCACATTACACGCTCTGACGGGAAAGTGATAATCGCATTGGTGCCTTGCCCGGGAACACTTTCCAGGCGCAATTCACCACCGTGCTTTTGGATCAATTTGCGGCTCAGCGGCAAGCCCAAACCGGCCCCGTCATATTTTCGCGCCAATGAGGTATCCACCTGACCGAACATATCGAAGACCCTCTCAATATCCTCTTCGGCGATCCCGATGCCGTTGTCGACCACCACGATGCGAAAAGCATCGTCTGGCCCACCCTCGACGCGCACCTGCACGTTTCCGCCAACGTCGGTAAACTTGATGGCGTTGTGAATCAAATTCAAGATGACCTGCTTGATACGCCGCTGATCGGCTTTCAAGGACGGCAACGGTTCGCCGTTCACAAAGCTCACGGTATTGCCCATTTCCGCGGCGCGGATTTGGCTCACGGCGAGACATTCTTTGATCAACGCCTCCACACTGAACACGTCTTCGTCCAATGAAAATTCATCCGTTTCGATGCGCGAGACGTCCAAAAGATCGTTGATCAAGCCGTAAAGATGATGCCCCGATCCTGAAATGTGGCTCAAATAATCCTTATATCGATCCGTCCCCACCGGACCGAAAGTTTCTTTTTCCATCATTTCCGAATAGCCGATGATCGCGTTCAAAGGCGTGCGCAGCTCGTGCGACATATTGGCCAAAAATTCCGTCTTGGTCTTGTTGGCCATTTCGGCGCGTTCTTTTTCTTGGCGCAATTCATCTTCTTTGTAGTGGCGGTGCACCACGCCCGCCAACGTGTCGGCGACCGACCACACCAAACGACGCTCATGATTCGTCACTTTATGACCGGACGGAATATATAGGTTTAGAACACCTAAGTTGTCGTTGGCGTAATTGATCGGCACGCAGAAATGCCAATGATCGCCCATGGGGTGATGGTGGTCCGTGTCTTCATCGGCACACGGCTCTTCGATGTCTTGCATGGTTTGCGCCGCACGCCCGCACAAGCATTGGCCCATGGCAACCTCACGACAGGTATCGCGTACGCTTTGCACCAGATTGGACTGTGCGCGCATCTTCAGATGCCCTTGCTGTCGGTCCGTCAAGAACACGCAGCCTTTGCCCAAAAGGTCGAGGTTGTGACGATCCAAAATCAGTTCCAGAGTCACCTGTAAGATGTGATCCAGATCATCCGACGTCAGCGACAAGCGCAAAATCGAAGATACAATCTCATTATCGTCAGCCAACAAACGAGCTTCGTTTTCGGCGCGTTTTTGTGCCGATATATCGCTGATGATGCCGACAAATTTGGTTTGCCCCCCGACCACCATGCGATTGAGCGCCAACCAGATGGGGAATTGGCTGTCATCTTTGCGCAGCCCCACCAATTCGCGTCCCACGCCAATGATCTTCGCTTGCCCCCCCTTGTTATATTCTTCCATGTAACCGTCATGGTGGCGGGCGTCGTGGCCGGGCATCAGCGCACTGACATTTTGGCCGATCAACTCATCGGCATGATAACCAAAGATGCGCTCACATGCCGGATTGAAACTTTCAATGCGCCCACGCATGTCGGTGGTGATGATGCCGTCGGCGGCGGTTTCAATGATGGTGCGGTAATGCGTGTCACGTTCGCCCAATTGGGTGGTGCGTTCTTCGACGCGTCGTTCAAGTTCCTTGGTGCGGGCGATTTCGCGACGTACGACGAAAACACCGATGAGCGACGACAAGGCGAACAAAAATAGCCCCAAAACAGGAATGACCTGCATTTCTTTGGTGCGCAGTTTTTCCAAATTCAGCCGCTGGGATCGGGTCCCGGTTTCCACTTCGGCGACAAACGTGTTGAGCGCATTGTGAAGGTTTTGGTATTGCGTTAAAGCCTGGATGACAGTCGCCTGAACCTGATCGTTCCATTTCTCCTCGACGACCAAGTCCATTGCCGCTTCGACACTGGGCTGGGACACACGAACCGAGGCCATAATGTTTTTGAAAGCGATCTGCTCGCCAGCGGTTAGGCGGTCTTGGTTGATGCGTTTTTGCGCACGAATAAAGCGCACGGCATGCGCACTCATATCTTGGCGCAATTGCTCACGATCGAAAAAATCATCCACGGCGGTTGCGCTAAACAGAATGAAAGCCCGTTTTTCCGCCGCATCGCGCATCTGATAAGCGGCAAAATTCTTTTCCATCAGGTCGGCGGTAACTTGGTCATTTTTCAAGATCGTACTGATGTGAAACGTAAACAAGCCGACAAGCCCCGCCATGCCCAACAGGATCACGGCGAAGCCCGCTATGAGAATTTTGGTGTTTTGCGCGCGAACCATTATGCCTTCGCCCGATAAAATCGGGTTATCATCAATTGCCCTCTCCCCCCACGACGCTATGCACACGCCGCAGAACACATAACGCAGAGCATATATTGTGCGCTACGTGACTGGAAATCCCCCATAAAGACGAGCCCTTTGTGTATTAGAGCTTTGTCATGTGCATAGATTTCACGACCGGGTGCTTTTACGCATCCAATCCGTAATTAGCATACGATTAATTACCCATAGCGTACATTAAAATTATTGAAAACATCTATAGTTGCACTGCCGACACCTCACAATTCGGCTCCCCGCCCCCTCAAACGGTCGCGTGATCGTGGACCAACGCATTCCCCCTTAAAAAAGAACCTCACCTTAACTATATAAGGACGAGCCTGGGCGGGGCCGATTGGCGTTAGCCAAAAGCGCCGCCACAGTGTATACCAGGGCCCACATTTGAGATTTATCAGGAGCACACCCCATGTCCGATACCGTTTCCGCCTCGCACATCTTGCTTATGTATGCAGGGTCCATGCGTTCTTCCGCATCGCGTTCCAAGGATGACGCCAAAACGCAGATTGAAGCCCTCAAAGCTGAAATCGACGGCGGCGCGGATTTTGCCGAGCTGGCGAAACAGCACTCCGACTGCCCGTCCGGCGCAGACGGCGGCTCGCTCGGTAGCTTCGGCAAAGGCCAGATGGTCAAAGAATTCGAAGAAACCACCTTCGCCATGGACGTCGGCACGGTCAGCGACGTGGTCGAAACCGATTTCGGTTATCACCTGATCCAGCGCACCGGCTGAGCCCTGCTGCATACCTATCCAAAGCCCCCTCGGCCATCCGGCGAGGGGGCTTTTTGCATTCTAAATCAAAGCGTCACAAAAGGAGTAATCCGTCCGTCATATGGTCATAAAAGCGCCAAAACGGTATAGATTTGAGTGCTCTCAACACAAACGATTCGTGCGATAAAAAAATCAAACACGCACGAAGCAGCCGAACATCGGAGTGGGCCCTATCCATGGATGATCAAAACCGTCTCGACCTTATCCTCGCCCAGGCACGCATCGCCAAGGCCGCGATGACGACGGAATTGAGTGCGCCGCAAGAACATTTGGCCCGCAGCATCAATCAAGCCCAGCTTGCGCTTGAAGCGATCGTGCTGTTGGCCGACCCGGACTTTCACAACAATTCCACCGCGACTTAAGTCTCCCATCATACCCTTCACAGCATTTTTTCTGATCCGGCCATGGCATCGCGGCTGTGTCGTGCCTATTATCTAAGGCACTGATTTTACAACTGCCCAAGGACCCTCCCCCCATGAGAGGCATGGCCCGTCCATCCGCCCAACCAGATCGATCCGGTCCGCGCAACCCCGCGCGTGGCGACTGGCAAACCATTCGCGCGCTGATGCCCTATCTGTGGCCCAGTTCGCGTTTCGATCTGCGTATGCGCGTGGCGCTGGCGATGGTGTTGTTGCTCGCCGCCAAGGGTGCGACGGTGGTCGTACCGGTGATCTTAAAGCACGCGGTCGATCAGCTCAGCGCGCCGACCATGATGGTCGGTCTGGCCGCCGTACCGGTGGCGTTGTTGCTGGCTTATGGCGCGGCGCGGATCATTTCGCTGACGTTCAAAGAAATGCAAGCCGCGGTGTTCGCCAAGGTCACCCACCACGCCATTCGAAAAGTCGCGCTGCAGACCTTTCAGCACCTGCACAAGCTCTCATTACGCTTTCATTTGGAACGCCAGACCGGGGGCCTGAGCCGCGCCATTGAACGCGGCACCTCGGGCATCGAGTTTTTATTGCGCATGATGCTGTTCAACATCATCCCCACCATGGTCGAGATTGCCCTGGTCGGGGTGTTGCTGTGGACCATGTTGAGCCCGCTGTTCGCCATGGCGACACTCGGTACCATTGCGGCGTATGTGGTGTGGACGTTGGCGCTGACCAACTGGCGCACGCGTTTTCGCCGCCAGATGAACGACAACGATTCCAACGCTCACACCAAAGCCATCGACAGCTTGCTCAACTATGAAACCGTCAAGTATTTCGGCAATGAAGAGCACGAGGCCAAGCGCTTCGACGTCGCGTTGGCGGGTTACGAACAGGCCGCGATCAAGTCCAAGACCTCGCTGGCGCTGCTCAACACCGGCCAAGGCGCGATCATCGCGGTGGGCGTAACCATCGTCATGTTGATGGCGGGTTACGGGGTCAGCCGTGGCGAGTTGACGGTGGGCGATTTCGTGTTGGTGAACACCTATCTGTTGCAGCTTTACCTGCCGCTGAACTTCCTCGGCTCCGCCTACCGCGAAATCAAGCATTCGCTGACCGACATGGAAGACATGTTTTCGCTGCTGGATGCCAACGCCGAAGTCGAAGACGCGCCCGGTGCGCCGACGCTTGATGCATCCCAAGGTGAAGTGCGTTTTGAAAACGTCACGTTCGCGTATGACCCGCGCCGCCCGGTGCTCAAAAACGTCAGCTTCACCGTGCCGTCAGGCAAATCCGTCGCCATCGTCGGCGCGTCGGGTGCGGGCAAGTCGACGCTTTCGCGGTTGCTGTTTCGTTTTTACGATGTCTCTGACGGGCGCATTTCCATCGACGGTCAAGACATCCGCGCCGTGGGCCAAAGCAGCTTGCGCGCCACCATCGGCATCGTGCCGCAAGACACGGTGCTGTTCAACGACACCATCCGCTACAACGTCGCCTACGGTCGCCCCGGTGCGACGGCTGAAGAGATCGAGCACGCCGCCAAGCTGGCGAAAATCCACGACTTCGTCCTCAGCCTGCCCGACGGTTATGACACCGTGGTGGGCGAGCGCGGCTTGAAACTGTCCGGCGGTGAAAAGCAACGCGTCGCCATCGCGCGCACGATCCTCAAAGCGCCGCAAATCTTGCTGTTCGACGAAGCCACCTCGGCGCTCGACACCCACACGGAAAAAGAAATCCAGGCCTCACTCAAAGACGTCGCCACCGGCCGCACCACCTTGGCCATCGCGCACCGCCTTTCGACCGTGGTGGACTCTGACGAAATTCTGGTCCTCGACCAAGGCGAAATCAAAGAGCGCGGCGCCCACACCCAACTGCTCGAAAAAGGCGGCTTGTACGCCACCATGTGGCAACGCCAGCAAGAAGCGTCGAAAGCGATGGAGACGTTGGAGCGGACTGGGGAAGCGCGCGAAGCGCTGGCTGCGGAAGTGGCGGAGTAACCCCTCCCCCACGCCACCCCGTCATGCGCGGGCGCGACCCGCGTATCCACGACTTCCCCCTCCCGTCGCTCCCGCGCAGGCGGGAGCCTAGCTCACCGACCGTCTGGATTCCCGCCTGCGCGGGAATGACGATGTGGGCGGAGAAATCGACACCCTCTCCCCGTAGCACCACACAAAGTCATGGATGCCCGGATCAAGTCCACGGCTGTCCGGTTTAATTTTGTAGACGAATTGCATGGCATTGATTCTACTTGTTTCCAAGCGTTTGGCGACGTTTTGGACACGAGAAAGGGTCAATACCATGCGTCATCACAATAGCGTTTTTCACGATCTTCTAAAACGTATTCCGTGGGCGGTTTTTGACGGCTTGGTCCG